>ENA-ORDR01000042-ORDR01000042.1-marine-metagenome-genome-assembly--contig:-NODE-42-length-68027-cov-8.568595_pt1 | contig 68027 bp, 63 predicted proteins | sample MGYA00240993_ERZ508538 | MGnify/ENA primary metagenome ERZ508538 (study PRJEB26207, sample SAMN05421999) | marine metagenome | isolation source: Monterey Bay, California, USA | place: USA:Monterey Bay... | reverse complement strand
TGCTCTGGGATTGTCAAACCGTTCCAGCCTAGGGCTACCATTTCATCCCATACATCTTGGTTAAATCCTGTTTCAGATTTAAGAAGGCTTCGTACTGCATTACCATCTGACTTATCTCTACAAAATGCTTGTGCACTATCGAGGATCATTGCTTGTTCGTCAGAGAATGCCATTGAAAGGTTTGCTGATCTTGTCATGGTTTTTTCTAATCCTTTGGTAGTCCGAGCACGTGCTCACCAATGATATTTGCTTGAATTTGGCTAGTACCGCCGCCAATTGTCGTAGAAAAGTTATTCATATAGGCCCGTTGCCAAAATCCACCTTCGACTGCATCTTCATCGCCAACATACAAGGCGCTAGAAGCACCTTGGAGTGTCAGAGCATATTGCCGCATCCGGCGAAAAAACTCAGTTCCACGAAGCTTGGTAGATAGGGCCAGAGAGTTTGGATAATCAGCACAAAGCGCAGGTATTTTTACTCTTTTTTCGGCGAGGTAAAGAGCTTGCTCTTCTATCAAAAACTTAACAAGGTTATCTCGTGTTACTGGATCTTTCATCAGCGGTTGGCCGTCGCGCTGGACGTCTTCAGCAATCCGTAACAGGTCATCCATGACTGTTGCTAGAATGGAAACTCCACCAGCTGCTCCGGCTTCGGCACCTCGTTCATATTGCAGGGTCTGCATGGCGATACGCCAGCCATGACCTTCTTCTCCCATCAGGCATCTAGCAGGGATGCGAGCATCAGTGAAAAACGTCTCTGTAAAGCCGTAGTCTCCTGTTAGCTTCTGGATCGGTGAGGTGGTAATTCCCTTGGCACCCATGGGTGCCAAGAAGAAAGAAAGACCGTTATAGCGACGTTCGGCTTGAGAGTCGGTCCGTGCAAGAAGTATCATGTATTTGGCATAGTTGCCCATGGTCGTCCAGATTTTACTGCCGTTAATTATATACTCATCGCCATCCCGTTCGGCGCGCGTCTGGATACTCCCCAAGTCAGAGCCATGGTTTGGCTCAGAAAAGCCCTGGCACCATATATCTTCTCCTGTGAGAATACCTTTGAGATAGGTTTCCTTTTCAAAATCCGTACCAGTATCAATAATTAACGGCCCAGCCCAACCGAGCCCAATAATGTTAAAGCAAATTGGTACACGAGCACGCTTCATCTCTTCGTCAGCAATTTGCTGAAAGATGCGAGGCATACCACCACCGCCATACTCCTTTGGCCATGCCATGCCTAGGTAACCTGTTGACCAGACCTTGTACTGCCACTCCCTAAGGAAGTCTAAAACCTGTTCTGAACCAACTTCCATAAATGTTTGAGGAAGAAGGAAACCTGGATCTGCTGGAGTATTATGTTTTATCCAGTCAACAACACCATTACGAAAGTCTTTTAGTTCTGCGGTTTCAAGCTGCTGGTCTTCACTAAGTGGATTGTTTGTTGTCATGGGATGCTTCTCTCTTGAGTACGATGTTAACCTTAGCTATCGTTAAATTATACGTCTTTTTAATTGGTGCCATTCGATAGAGATTTAGTGCCACATATAACGAGCAGTACTACAACACGCCTACTCCATTAAGGATCTTTAAATTGAATAATATGGATTAATTAAATTACTCAAGTAACTGATAATAATATCTATTTTATTATATCGGTAAGTTTATTTGTTGCGGTTGCTGTCGCTATTAATTTGTCATTTTGAAACAGTTCGGCAGTTGTAAATACTATGGACTTCCCCATCTTCAGAACTCGAGCTCTGGCTTCCACAGGAGAGGGACGGCATGGCATTAGATAGGTTATATCCAGATTTAGGGTTAGTGGATTTACCTTAAAGTCATGGGCATGTAGCACGTATTGCGCCATGGCGGAATCAAGCATGCCAGCGATGAAACCTCCTTGAACAATAGTCCCGTTTGAATGGGTAAGCGCAATTGATGGCTCAAAAGTGCAGAAATAGGTTTGGCTGAGACCCTCAAACCAATAATTTTTGAATCCTAGCAATGCTAGAAATTCTGGCTTTTCGGCTAAAAATGCCTCCATGGACGGACTAAGACCTTGCATGCTTTAAAACTCCTTGGTTAATACAGAATATTGTACTAAGGCGAAATTTTTATTGTTATTTATTTTTAAGATAAAAACTGCCTATACTAAAGTGTTTAAGAAAAACAATTGGAGATAACAATGAAAATAAAAACAATAGCAATTTTATCACTCACCCTCATGGCTTCATCTATTGCGCATGCAGAACCCTATGGGTCTCATGCGTCTGATAGGTGGCAGATATGGGCATATTCAACTGCAGCTCCATCATTTATAGGTAACTTCGCCACCATTATGGGTCAAAACGGTAAGGTCTTGAGGGAGGGATCGAATGGATGGACGTGTACTGCTACTAAGCCAATGCCGGAGAAAGGCTTCAAGACAGCGCATCATGCCTTTGCTTTATGTGCTGACGCAGAGGGGTTTAAATGGGCCGGCGCATACATGGCGGGTGAGAAACCGGACATGGATAGAGACGCATATATCTGGATGTTACACGGTGATACGGGGGAGGATAATACAATGCCCGGTGGCGATAAAAGTATGGCGATGAAGCACGATCACTGGATCGAGTCTGGGCCACATTTAATGTTAATGCCTAAAGATCCTGCGACTATTGCAGGCTTTTCGTCGAATTTTACCACTGGAGCACCTTATCAGATGTTTAAAGGCACAGATTACGCGCATCTGATGATTCCGTTCGAGGGGTACTACAAATATCAACCAAAGGCAGCGCCGAAATAACGACAATATTTGTTAAGCGCATCACATAACTCTTGATATGGTTACACCCTGGGTTGGACTGTGATAAGGTCTCTGCTGAATTTTTAGTGCCACTACTTTTCAGCACTAAAGGACCAATTATTACAGTCTAGCGCAGGAATCTGAATCATGGATACACCGAATATATCTGACAACTTCAATCATGAAAAAACGATCATGGGCCATCCCCGTGGTTTGGTGATTTTGTTCTTAACCGAAATGTGGGAGAGGTTCTCATATTACGGTATGAGAGGTCTTTTAGTAGTTTATCTGACGCAGCATTTTTTATTCTCAGATGAAAAATCAAGCCTATTGTACGGGGCATATACAGCTTTGGTATATGTGATGACTATCATTGGTGGATCCCTTGCAGATCGGTACCTTGGTGCGCGCAAAGCTGTGACGTTTGGAGCGATTTTACTAACCTTGGGTCACTTTGGAATGACCTTTGAGGGTAGTGGTTCTAAACAGATTCTTAGTTATAACGAAAGCCAGTTTCAGATTGCCTTGGACGGCCGCGGTGGCGATGCGAAACAACAAATTATTACAGATAGCGGCAAGTCGTATGTCACTTTTACGGAAACTGATATGGTCATTGCTGAGCCCGAGGTTGTTGATTTACCTAAAGTGATTTCCAGAGATGACTTTTCTATGAGTGTTGAGACAGAAGAGGGCTACCTCAACATGCTTTACTTATCCCTTGCACTATTAATCGCTGGAGTAGGGTTTCTAAAAGCCAATATTTCAACGATTGTAGGGTCTCTGTATGGGTTTGGGGATGCGCGTCGTGATTCTGGATTCACGATTTTCTATATGGGCATCAATATGGGTGCTTTCTTGGCATCTATTTTCTGTGGTTATCTAGGGATTGTACATGGTTGGAAGTACGGCTTCGGATTAGCTGGCATTGGCATGCTGATAGGCCTGTTGGTATTTTTATCATGCCAGAGTTGGCTTGAAGGTAAGGCAGAGCCTCCGTCAATGGAAAAACTAAAAGAAAAAGTATTTCTCTTCATCAATGTAGAGTGGATGTGTTACTTGGTTGGCTTTGCAATTATCGCTGTATCCATGTTCTTGGTGATGAATGAAGAGTTGGTGGGTGGTATTTTAGGACCAATTGGTATTGTCATGATGTTGGGAATGATCGGTTACTCGATACTTCAATTGCAGGGTGATGAACGTTCACGAATGCTTGCAGCTATCTACTTTATTCTTGCACAGATTCCGTTCTGGGCTCTCTTTGAGCAAGCCGGTTCGTCCCTCAACCTCTTAACTGCGCGGCTGGTTGACCGAGAAATATTTGGCTGGTCCGTTCCAGGGCCGGTATTCCAGTCTCTCAACGCTGGCTATATCTTTATGTTTGCGCCCCTCGTGGCTTGGTTGTGGATATGGCTAGCCAAGCGAGATCTTAACCCTTCCACGCCGATCAAATTTGCCCTCGGTGTTGCGTTGGCTGGGTTGGGTTTCTTAGCTCTCGTTGCTGGTATGAGAGGATCTGGTGAAGTTGGCTTAACTCCAGTTATCTTTATTTTCTTAATCTACTGGATTCACACCATGGGAGAGCTGATGGTTTCACCGGTTGGTTTATCGGCAGTTACAAAACTTGCTCCAGCAAGAATTGTCGGTATGACCATGGGCGCTTGGTTCTTATACTCAGGGTTATCTAATTTCTTAGCCGGCGTTATCGCCAGAACCACTGGAGCAGAGACTATTGGCGGTCAAATGACCAATGTTGCAGCGGCCAAGGCTGGGTATATTGAGGTCTATTCTCAGGTTGGATTTATCGCTATCGGTATTTCAGTGCTGATGTTACTGATATCACCAGTTATCACTAAAATGATGCATGGAGCAGATTGATCTCTGATTCACATTATGAAGATGAACTCAAAATTAAGGGTTATAGCGTTGGTATCTGCGGCCTCTTTAGTGATTGGCTGTGGTCAGAATAATGATCATGGAAATTTGAGAGATATACAGCCTACTGAGACCGCCAAGCAGTTTGTCGCAAGGATCGGAGAAGAGGGCGGTCAGTTAAATAAGGAGGTAAGTGCCGCTTACTGGGTTAGAAGCACTTACATTACTCCAGATACAGCGATTTTAGCTGCTAAAGCTGGAGAGCGAGCGCTGACATTTGAGAGTAATATGGTCAAGCAGGCTAAGCAATTTCGCAGTGCTGAAATGGACTCTGATACCGCTCGCGCCATCGAATTAATGCTGCGGGGGTCTTCCGCTCCTGCACCAAATGATCCGGCACTACGTGCAGAGTTATCGGCTATTTTGACAGATATGGAGGGTCAGTATGGTGCTGGGAAATACTGTAATGCTGCAGGGGAATGTCGTGAATTACAGGAATTAGAGTCAGTCCTGGCGAAGTCCCGAGATTATGATGAGTTGCTCGATGTGTGGAGTGGCTGGCGTCAAGTTTCGCCCCCCTATAGACATCAATATCAACGGTTCGTAGAGATCGGTAATCAAGGCGCTAAGGACTTTGGCTACAGTAATCTCGCAGATCTATGGCAAGGTGGCTACGACATGGAGAGTGACGCTTTTGTTAAAGAATCAAGACGGCTGTGGGGACAGGTGAAGCCATTTTATGACGAGCTCCATTGTTATGTTCGCGGAAGGTTAAGCGACACCTATGGTGTGGATAAAGTGCCCAATGAGGGGCTTATTCCAGCTCACCTACTTGGTAATATGTGGTCCCAAACTTGGGACAACGTTTATGATATCGCAGAACCCTATAGCGGTGTTGCATCCCTCGATGTGACCGCCGCTCTGATCGATCAAGGCTATGATGAATTGAAGATGACTCAAACAGCAGAGTCTTTTTTTACATCCTTAGGTCTTCCCGCATTACCAGATAGCTTTTATCAAAACTCAATGATCAAGAAACCGCGAGATCGTAATGTGGTGTGCCACGCCAGCGCGTGGGATATTGATAATGGTAATGATCCTCGGATCAAGCAGTGCGTTGAAATCAATGAAGAGCAGTTAGAGACTCTACACCACGAATTAGGGCATATTTACTATTATTTAATGTACAAAGATCAACCTTCAGTGTTCAAAGGCGGAGCGCATGATGGGTTTCATGAAGCGATTGGGGATACTGTTCAACTTTCGATGACACCTGCCTATCTCAAGGAGAAAGGGTTAATTAGTGAAACTGTTGAGAGCTACGAGGCAACGATAAATAAGCAAATGAAAATGGCTCTTCAAAAGATCGCATTTCTTCCTTTTGGCAAGATGATTGATGAATGGCGTTGGCAAGTATTTTCCGGAGAGATATCACCCGAGGACTATAATGCTGGGTGGTGGCGACTGCGTGAGGAGTACCAAGGAATTACCGCACCATTAGCGCGCTCTGAGGCTGATTTTGATGCAGGTGCCAAGTACCATATTCCAGGCAACACGCCGTACACTCGTTATTTTTTATCATTTATCATGCAGTTTCAGTTTCATAAGGCGCTTTGTGACGTTGCAGGATTCAAAGGGCCTTTGCATGAATGCTCTATTTATGGCAACAAAGCAGCGGGTAAAAAACTTGGGGACATGTTAGCGATGGGTCAAAGTAAGCCTTGGCCAGAAGCTATGAAGGCAATGACGGGCCAGAGGGGTATGGATGGCAGTGCGATTATTGATTATTTTGCACCGCTAAACGCTTGGCTAAAGAGTGAGAATGAGGGCCAGCAGTGCGGCTGGTAGATTAATGTTTTGCGCTTTTAAGTAACCGCTTAACGATTTAGACTGTTGGACTTTTATTGTCTTAATATGCCCCTTGACGAAGACCTGGTGATCTATGCTGTTTTTTAAAGATGGTCTTGGTTTTTTGAAACCCTACTTTTCCTAAATAAGTTACTCTAGCCGCCTGTGAGACCTCATCATATGGGTGGAATATTTAGTATTTAATCTGAAATTTTAATACTGCATGGTCAGTGTTACATGGGCTGAGCGTTTTCCATTTGTGTTACCGTTCTTGCCGTTTGTATTAACCATATATTGGCACTTATAATGTCAATAACACCTTAATCAGGTACAACTACGCACACCATAAAAGGACAGAAAAATGCCACAAATCATTAAGAAATCTGAGATTCAACAATATGTAGGCCATGTTTGTGAGCCAACGCCTTGGTTTGAAGTTACCCAAGAACAGGTTAATGAGTTTGCTGAATGCACGCTTGATCGTCAGTTTATCCATATTGACCCAGTCGCAGCGGCTAATACTCCTTTTGGTGGGACAATCGCTCACGGGTTTCTGACTCTGTCCATGCTGTCTTACTTCTCTGAGAGCTACAATCTTTTGATTGAAGGCATTTATATGGGCGTTAATAAAGGTTTTGACAAAGTTCGTTTTGTCGCCCCTGTGCGCGTGGGCAGCAAGATACGTTGCCACGCGACAGTTATGGAGATCACAGAAAAACGTCCAGGGCAGTATGATTTTAAAATGGAAATTACTGTCGAAATTGAAGGTGGCGATAAACCTGCGTTGGTAGCTGAGTGGCTAAGTGTCCAAATGGCTAAATAGTCTTAAGAAACTGAATAAAACGAGGTAAGTAATGAGTATTAATTTTGAAGGTAGAGTAGCGATTGTAACTGGTGCTGGAAATGGTCTCGGTCGCTCCCATGCGCTAGCACTTGCGGAGCGTGGTGCCAAAGTTGTGGTTAATGACCTTGGAGGTGCTCGCGATGGCACTGGAGCTTCATCTGATGCGGCCATGGAGGTTGTTGGTTTGATCGAAGCGGCTGGTGGCGAAGCTTTCGCTCACGGTGCGAATGTCGCTAAGTTTGATGAAGTTGACGATATGGTTAAGCAAGCCATGGATAAATGGGGAAGGGTTGATATTCTGATCAACAATGCCGGCATTTTGCGTGATAAATCCTTTAGCAAGATGGACTTGGCAGATTTCCAATTAGTGATGGACGTGCATTTAATGGGTTCGGTTAACTGTACTAAAGCAGTTTGGGAGATTATGCGTGAACAAAATTACGGTCGTATTGTAATGACTACGTCAGCTAGCGGTATGTACGGTAATTTCGGCCAGACAAATTATGGCGCCGCCAAGATGGCAGTGCTTGGTTTTATGAATACCTTGGTGCTCGAAGGTGGTAAAAACAATATTCATGTAAATGCTTTAGCCCCAACGGCTGGCACTCGTATGACTGAGGATCTTCTTCCTTCATCAGTGTTGGATTTAATGACCGCGGAATCTGTTTCTGCCGGAGCTCTTTTACTTTGCGATGAGACGGCACCCACGCGCACGATTCTTTGTGCTGGCGCTGGTGGCTACGCTACAGCGAGTATGTATGAGACTGATGGTATTTTTATGCCTAAAGAAAGTCAGAATCCTGATGAGATCGTTGCCAAATGGGATGAGTTGTCTGATGTGTCAGGTCACAAAGCGCTTGAGTCTGGGGGTAAGCAAACCGAAAAGTTCGTGATGAAAGCAATGGCAGCATTACAGAGTTGAACAGCGATTTAAGAATGTTCAATGAAAATAAGTAGAATTGCACAGGCAGTCATAGTGGCAGTAGCCTGTATTGCCAGAAGTTTTTAGGGGCGGTTATGTCAGCGACCAAATTTGTTCAGTCGAACAGTATTCGTATGGCCTATGAATCTATGGGGCCCGATGAAGGGACAGTAATTATCCTTGTGGCTGGTTTGTATAACCAATTGATTCGTTGGCCTACGGCTTTTTGTGACTTGTTGATTGCTCATGGTTACCGAGTGATTCGCTTTGATAATCGCGATATTGGGTTGACTGAAAAAATGGATAATCAAACTGCCCCAACTTTATTTCGGCTTGCTCTAAGATCCCTTTTTGGTATTCCGGCAGAGGTACCCTACACCTTGGAAGATATGGCGGATGATACCGTTGGTCTAATGGATGCTTTGGATATTGAGAAGGCACATATTGTTGGGATGTCCATGGGGGGTATGATCAGTCAACTAGTAGCGTGCTTATATCCGGAGCGCATTCTCTCATTGACCTCAATTATGTCGACTACCGGTGCTTTTGGTAAGGGTATGGCATCTTTTGCAGTTGCAAGGCAGATGGTCAAGCCTATTCCAAAGGGTGTATCCGCATTAGAAAATTCAGTCAATACTCGTCAGATGTTTGCAAGTCCGGCTTATCCACAAACTGATGAAGAGGTGGCTGCTGAGGTAAAGCGGGAGTTTCAACGCTCCAATTATCCCGCGGGTTATTTACGACAGATGGCGGCAATACGGGTCGCTCCAAACCGTAAAAATCTTCTCCGGCAACTCAAGTTGCCCACTTTAATTATTCACGGCAACCAGGATACTTTGGTTGATGTCAGTGGCGGTATAGAGACTAAGAAACGTATCGCTCATGCTAAATTAGTTCGATTTGAGGGTATGGGACACACTCTGCCAGCTGCCTTATTGGAAAGGTTTGCAGATCTGATTCATGAAACAGCGAGTCAGGCGAGAACAAATTAAGGTATAGATTAAAGTGACCGGACAGGCCTAACGGGAGGAAGCTTAATGTTTAAGTATAAAACGAGACATGAAATATTGACTGTGCTTGTACTCAGTATTTTTGTATCAACTGCCACCAATGGAGCTGATCGTGTAACTGGTGAGGTGTTTGCCATGCGATCACCAGTGCTGGCTACCTCTGCCATGGCCGCTACTTCACAGCCGCTGGCTACCCAAGTTGCGCTGGATGTGATGAAAAATGGCGGAAACGCAATTGATGCCGCTATTGCGGCAAACGCGTTGCTAGGACTAGTAGAGCCTACTGGTAACGGCCTAGGTGGTGATCTTTTTGCTATTGTTTGGGACGCGAAAACAAAAAAATTATATGGATTAAATGCTTCAGGGCGTTCGCCCAAGTCGCTCTCACTGGAATGGTTTGCCCAAAATGGACATCAGTCCATTCCATCTCACGGTCCGTTGCCGGTGACAGTGCCGGGTGCAGTTGATGGTTGGTTTATGCTGCACGACCGTTTCGGTAAAAAACCAATGAATGAACTCTTAAAGCCAACGATTGATTATGCTAAAGAGGGATTCCCCGTGTCTCAATTAATCGCTTACTACTGGAATCGATCTATTCCTCTACTCGAGCGTTGGCCTGGATTCAGCGAGCAGTTTACCATTGAAGGTAGAGCGCCAGCGGAAGGAGAGATATGGAAAAACCCTGGACTGGCTAAAACCTTACAGAGCATCGCTGATGGTGGCAGAGATGCATTCTATAAGGGAGATATAGCTAAAACCATTGCAAACTATATGGAGAAGAATGGTGGGTTTTTATCCTATGAGGATTTGAGTTCTCATACTGGAAATTGGGTCGACCCTGTGAGCACCAACTACCGAGGATATGATGTTTGGGAATTACCTCCAAATGGGCAGGGGATCGCCGCGTTACAAATTCTGAACATCATGGAGTTATTTGATATTTCTAGTATGGATCACGATTCGGCTGAATATGTACATTTGTTTACTGAGATTAAAAAATTGGTTTTTGAAGATAGAGCCAAGTATTACGCCGATTCTGAGTTTAATAAGATTCCCGTTACAACTCTTATTTCTAAGGACTATGCCCAAAAAAGATCGGGCTTGTTGAATCTGGATCGGGCTGCTAATACCTATCCTGCAGGAAAGCTACTGGAAGAGGGCGATACTATCTACCTTACTACCGCGGATAAAGAGGGCAATATGGTATCTCTTATTCAGAGTAATTATCGAGGTATGGGTTCAGGGATGGCTCCTGATGGGCTAGGTTTTGTCCTACAAGATCGTGGGGAAATGTTTAGTTTAGAAGAAGGGCATTTCAATCAGTTTGAGGGCGGTAAGAGACCATTCCATACCATTATTCCAGCTTTTGTCACTAAGGGAGGTCTACCTTGGATGAGCTTTGGTTTAATGGGTGGTGCTATGCAACCCCAAGGCCATGCCCAAATTGTTATTAATATGATTGACTTTGAGATGGATATTCAGGCCGCTGGTGATGCGCCCAGAATCCACCATACGGGCTCTTCAGAGCCTACCGGTGAGGTCATGATCAATGGAGGCATATTGAACCTCGAAACTGGCTATTCATATGAAACTATTCGTCAACTTATGCGGATGGGGCACGAGATACAGTACGCAAATGGCCCTTACGGTGGATATCAAGCAATTCACCGAGCTCCCAATGGGGTTTACTGGGGTGCCACCGAGACGCGAAAGGATGGCCACGCTGCAGGCTATTAGGCGCTAAGGTAGCCCTCCCATAATTGGGAGGGCATATAAGGCCCATCAGTCATTTATGCTGATTGATATTTTACCAAAGTGTTTATTGTCAATTTGGTGCTGAAAAGCAGCACCTAAATCTGCAAGATCAAAACTATCACTAATAATGGGTCTGATGTCGGAATTGTCCAGATAGTCGACCATGGCAAGTTGAGATTGCTGATTAGCCATGGCGATACCACTAAGATTAATTTGCTTCATAAAAATACGAGGAAGGATTATTTCACTGACGGCAGGCCCGCTCAGAACTCCAATTAAGGCGATATGGCCACCCATCTTGACTGCACGGATGGATTCGCCAAATGTACCGCCACCGCCGACTTCAATAACATGGTCGACGCCAAGACCATTAGTTTTTGCAAGTACTGCTTTTCCCCACGCTGGCTCTTCTTTATAGTTTATGACTTCGTCAGCACCCAGAGACAGTAGCTTATCCATCTTTCCAGCTGATGAGGAGGTAGCTATTACCTTGGCACCCATGGACTTAGCCAACTGGAGCGCAAATATGGACACTCCGCCCGTTCCTTGAATCAAGACTGTCTCACCTGACTTTAAATTGCCACGATCCACCAATGCTCGCCAGGCGGTTAAGCCTGCACAGGGAAGGGTGGCTGCCTCTGCCATTGACCAACCCGACGGCATGCGGGTGACAGAATCCTGCGAAATTACAATGTATTCGGTGGAATAGCCATCTTCATTATCACCAATAAAACTCAGGTTCTCGGCGATTGGCTCGCCATCTATCCAGTTAGGGTAACAGCAGCTAATCACTTGATCTCCAGCTTGCCATTTAGTGACGCCATGACCGACCTCCTCGATGGCTCCGGCGCAATCGGAAAGTAGTACTCGCCCATCTTGGGTGGGTATACGACCTAACGCCACAAGCAAATCGTGGTAATTAAGACTACTGGCAAACACTTTTATCAATATCTGACCCTCACCAGGAGATGGTTTAGGTGATTGGACAAGTTGCAAATTTTTTAGTCCACCTGGATTTGAGAGCTTAATTTGTCGCATAAAAGGAGCCTTTGGCTGATTATCAATAGGAACAAAAGTTTTACACTTTCTAAAGCAGGTTACAAACAAAAGATAAGCCGAATATCATTTTTTGTCGCACAAAGAATCCTATTATAACTAAAAGGTCAATATCCAAACTTAAGCACAATAATATGAGATAGGGTTTTGCCAGACAGAAGCCGTGTCTAGCTTGTTTCGAGGCTCTTGTTTAGAAGTAGATTTACCAGAATGTCAGCGTGATGTTCGACGATTTCTTTATCAAGACTGTTAATGCCGAACTGCATTTTACATTCAGGCGCAGAGGAAAATATAGCTGAACAGGAACTGTACAGAATGTAATACCAGTGCATCAGGTCTCTAGGGTCTTGCCATAACGTTTCAGCGTTAATCTGCTGTAAGTAATCTTTTTCAGGTTGGAGATAATTTGTTACTAGATACTCAAGGCGCCAAGACATCTCACAGGATACTTTTCTATAAAAATGACCTATTTCCGGAAATTCTGCAGCGGTGCGGACGTACTCTCGAATTAATTTTTCCACTTTTTCTTTAGGAGATTTATGTTGTGCGAGACTCCCTGGAGCCTTCTCTTCCCATCGCTTAGTAACCGGCGCAAAAACGTGATCAGCGACCTCCATCCAGAGGTTTCTCTTAGTTTTAAAATGATAGACAAGCATCCCGCGCTTAACATTAGCTTTAATTTCGATCTCGGAAATAGAGGTTGCACCATATCCTTTTTCCGCAAACATGGGTGTTGCTACCTTAATTATTTTAGCTTTAGCCAAGCGAGTTCTTGACTGCTCTTTTCGCTTAGACTTGCCTGGATGATGTTGGGCTTGAGAGTACATTTCACGTCTCTTGTTTTGTAATCTAAATAGTTAGGTCAAAGCCAGTATTCCGGTATTTAAGTTGAAGCCATATTTATCCGTATTTCTATCGTCTGACATTGCTAAAAAATTAGTATAACTAATAAAACTTGAGTGAAAGGTTAGCACGCAATGTTAATAAATTCCTAAGGTTTTCTCAGATATATGTCTAGATCGATCTCTATAGATGTGTTGTCGAGAATTAATTTCCCTTATGGAGGTCTTGATTTAATTCCACGGCACTTTTATTTGTCAGGCATTCAACAGTTCCGGTTATTGAATTGCGGCGGAACAGAAGGTTAGAGCTGCCAGAAAGGTCTCTTGCCTTCATTTTATTTGACCCCTTTTTTTGATCATCCAGCATGGTAATGACTGTTCCGCCCGTAACATACAAACCTGCTTCAATTGTGCAGCCATCACCTAATGAAATTCCTGCGCCTGCATTAGCTCCAAGTAAACACTTCTTACCCAGAGAAATAACTTCAGTTCCACCGCCTGAAAGAGTCCCCATAATAGATGCTCCCCCGCCTATGTCCGATCCTGCGCCACAAAAGACGCCAGCAGAGATTCGGCCCTCTACCATATTCGGACCTTCAGTCCCGGCATTAAAATTAATAAAGCCCTCGTGCATGACGGTAGTGCCTTCGCCCACGTAGGCCCCAAGCCTAACTCTTCGAGTATCTGCGATACGAACGCCGGAGGGAACAACGTAGTCCACCATTTTAGGAAATTTGTCCACACAATCGACATATATTGATGTGCCAGCTAAACGAGATTCAAGTGATCGGGCTGCCAGCTCATTTATATCAATTGCGCCAATATTGGTCCAGGCTACATTTTTAAGCACACCAAAAATCCCCGTTATATTTGTCTGTTGGGGCATCACTAATCGGTGAGATAACAAGTGAAGCTTGAGGTAGGCCTGAGGGACCGATGATGGCGGAGTGTCCTCATTGAGCAACACTGCTACGATTGGTTTTGAGGACGTTTTTAAGTGGGCGACATTTTCAGCAAGCTCACTGTATCCGCATGTTATTAAAGCGCTCTCGAGCGCTGAAAGCTGATCAGTTGATGGCTCTAAATCAGTCTGGTTTGAGCCCAGAGCACCAAAGAGAACAGCGGCCAGCTCAGGGTCAGGGTTCAATAAAGGTAAAGGGTAGAATACCTCCAGCCATTCTCCGGCGTTATTTTTTGTTCCAATACCTATGCCAAAACTATACATCTTACTCATGAGTCTACTTTTTCCTAAAATTATTAACTAAAAATCGATTCGTAAATATCGGACTTAAAACCGACATTGATTGTGCCGTTGTGGTCCAAAATAGGGCGTTTAATCATTGTTGGGTTTGCGAGGAGCAGTGCCGCCACATTATCTCTCGCAATATCTTTCTGAATACTCTGATCTAACTCCCGCCATGTGGTTCCGCGTCGGTTTAAAACAGTTTCCCAATCTGATTTCTCAATCCATCTGTTTATTTGGGCAAGTTCCAAGCCGTCTGCTCGAACGTCATGAAAAATAAATTCAATATTTCGCTCAGCGAGCCACTTACGTGCTCTTTTCACGGTGTCGCAATTTTTAATTCCATATAACGTGGTCACGTAATTTTATCTCGCTGAACCTTAAAGATAACTATACCAAAAGCCAAGGATGTTAGCTTTCAAAAATCGTGGGTGATGATGAAGTACTCAAAATAGTAAAGCTAAGGCTTATTTGCTACAAACGGATTCTTTCGATTGGGGTAGCAGGTTTGACATATCTCACAAACACGGCCATCGCATCCGCGAGCTGAGCAGAACTCTCTGCCATAGAAGATAATTTGCAGATGTAGTTTGTTCCACCGGTCTTTGGGAAAGACAGCTTTCAAATCTCGCTCTGTCTGAGCAACATTTTTCCCTTTGGTCAGTCCCCAGCGTTGTGCCAATCTATGAATATGGGTGTCTACTGGAAAAGCTGGGTATCCAAAACCTTGAGACATAACAACCCCTGCAGTTTTGTGTCCAACGCCAGGCAGGCTCTCTAGACTGGTGAAATCGTTTGGCACTTGCCCGCCAAATTGTTCTACAAGAATAGTTGAAAGTTTTGAGATAGCAGAGGATTTTTGAGGAGCTAGACCACAGGGCCGAACTACCTTATAGATTTTCTCCACAGGTATATGCTGCATGTCATAGGGGTTGTCGGCGAGTTTAAATAGGGAAGGGGTCACTTTATTTACGCGCTCATCCGTGCATTGCGCACTCAATAGAACCGCCACCAACAGAGTAAAGTTGTTTTTATGGTCAAGAGGAACAGGTGTTTCTGGGTATAGCTCATTTAAGCGAGTCAATATAAAGTCGGCTCGTTCTTTTTTAAGCATCTACTTGACCCTCTAAGGAGGATATAAAATACTTGATTCGTAACGCTGCCTCAACGCACTCAGCTGTATCGGCAACAAGTGCCATTCGGACTCTATTTTGCCCCGGGTTGCAATTGTCGCTCGGCCTGGACAAGAACTGTCCGGGTAATAGCGTGACATTTTGCGAGGCGTAGAGCTCTCGTGCGAACTCGATATCATTGAACGGAGTTTTGGGCCACAAATAAAAACTGGCGTTCGGTTCAGGAAAATCCATACAATCACTCAAAATTTGAGTTACTGCAGAAAACTTTTGACGGTAGAGTTCTCTATTTTTAACGGTATGATCTTCGTCGCTCCAAGCTGCGATAGACGCCTTTTGAACAGGCAGTGACATGCTTGATCCATGGTAGGTTCTGTATTGTAAAAACCCTGCTATTAGAGAGGCATCACCAGCGATAAATCCTGATCTCAAACCGGGCAGATTGGACCGTTTAGACAAACTATGAAAAACGACACACCTCGAATAGTCATCACGCCCGATATGTCTGCACGCTTCAAGCAGACCAACTGGTGGATTTTGCTCATCTAAGTACACCTCTGAATAACACTCATCGCTGGCGATAATAAAGTCGTACTTATCAGCCAAATGAATTGCCTGTTCCATGGCCTCCAAACTCATCACGGCACCGGTAGGATTTCCTGGAGAGCATAATTGTAATAATTGACATCGTTCCCAAACCTCAGGAGAGACATTTATTAAATCGGGAGAAAAGTTTTTCTCAAAATCGCAATTCAAATACACCGGTTCAGCGCCCGCTAAGAGTGCAGCACCTTCATAAATTTGATAAAAAGGGTTCGGTGCCACTACAACAGGTAGGTCAGTGCAGTCCTTGACATTAATGGCACTTTGAGTAAACGCAAATATCGCTTCTCTGGTACCACATACTGGTAAAACGTTCTTATCAGGGAGCACACTATATGGTGTTAAGTTGAAGCGTTTTGTCAGCCAGTTGCAGATAGTATTTCTAAGTTCCAAGGTGCCTCTGGTTGTGGGGTACCTTTCAATCTCATCGATAGAATTAGCAAGAACATCCTTAACAAACTTTGGGGCCGGATGTTTAGGCTCGCCAATGGATAGCGATATATGATTTAAATGTGAGGGCGGTGAAATATGCTTTTTAAGTGCACTTAATCGTTCGAAGGGATATGCCTGTAGCTTTTGAAGGTTAGGATTCATTGATTAATGGCGCACTTTTATTTGTTGAAATTCATTTTGGTCAAAATCATCATTATTGCGTTTGTCGAGTTCATTGCAGATTGCCAGTTGAAGCTCTTCATTAAGATGAGGATCAGTCAAGGGTTGATGGGTGCTATCAGTCAAGTAAAAGATATCCTCAACTCGTTCACCTAAGGTAGCGATTTTTGCGTTATATAAGTTGAGATCAAACCGCAAAAATATACTCGATATATGAGCAAGTAGTCCGGGCCGGTCAGGCGTGATAACTTCTAGCATTGTGGTATTAGTATCGGCATCGTTACTTAATGATGTGGTGGTTTTAATTGCAAATTGCTTTAACTGACGAGACGTTCTTCGCTGAATATTAAGATTAACAGACTCTGGTTTTTTAATCCCTTTTTTCAACTCTTTAATAACCTTTTTGCATAACTCTGGTTGATCACCTATTGGTTGATCAGAATCATTGAGTACGTAAAAAACGTCAAATGCTTGATCGTCACTAGTGCTCTGGAGTCGCGCATCTTGGATGTTTAGTTGCAGTTTGTCGAGAGTTCCTGCAATTACTGAAAAGATCTTCCGACGGTTTCGAGCATGGACAAATATTTGAGTGGCAATAGGTACTTCAACACCAATGTCTCGTATTAGGACAACAGGTTCCTGTGTATTTTTGTTATCAGCAATTGCGATAGTGAATGCCACGATATCATCTGCGCGTTCTCTCAAAAATAGCTCGTCACCTATATCATGCCATATGTTTTCTGCGATAGATTTACCTACCCCCTTTGCCTCTAAGCGTTCTAGTACTGCATTTTTTGCCGAGTTTACCCAGGTCATACGGCTAGCTGGTGCGGCTAAACCTTCCTGCAGAACCCGTTTTGTTTCAAAATAAAGATTGTGCATCAGTGAACCTTTCCAATCGGTCCATAACCGGGGGTTTGTCGCGTTTATGTCTGCAACTGTCAACAAATAAAGATGCTCCAAATGCATGAGGTCCCCCATACGGCAAGCAAATCGATGGATCACGTCAGGATCCGATGTATCCTCTCTTTGGGATACAGAGGACATCAAAAGATGGTTTTTTACTACCCATTTGATTAGATCTGTCTCCTCGGGCTTTAATCCATGTCTCTCAGCAAATGACACGATGTCGATAGCCCCGAGCTCTGAGTGGTCGCCACCTCGCCCTTTTGCGATGTCGTGATAGAGAGCGGCTATGGTAACGAGCTCAGGTTTAGCTAAATTTTTATAAAGATGGGACGCCACTGGGAATGACTTTGCTATTTCTGGTCGTGCAAAACGACGCAAGTTTCTGATCACTTGTAAGGTGTGAACGTCAACAGGATAAATATGGAAAAGGTCATGTTGAGTCTGGCCAACAATGCGTCCGAATTCAGGAAGATAAAGCCCAAGAATTCCGTATCGATTCATGCGTTGGAGTTGAAGGGATAGTTTAAATGGCACTTTTAGTAAGCGCATAAATAGGTCTATATTTTCTGGATTAGACCTATAGTTTTCATCGATTAGGTTTCTGTGGAGTCTAATCTGCCTTATGGTCGAAGCCCTTATACCCAAAATTTTATCATTCTCTCCCAAGATGACGAAAAGCTCGAGTAGGGCTGGCGGGTATTTAACAAATACATCTTCATCTACGGTATCAACATAATTATCACGGATTAAGAATCGATCATTAATCTTAACTACTTTCTTTGTTTTTCCTTTACGATAAATTGCTTCATCTAGATATTGCAGTAGTACATCATTTAATTCCCTTATTGACAAAACAACCTGATAGTAGCGTTGCATGAATTTCTCAACGCCAAGCTTGTCGTCGGTGTCTGAGTAGCCAAGCATCTCAGCTAGCTTGCGCTGATAATCAAACAGAAGTCTCTCTTCTCCTCGACCGGCGATTAGATGCAGTCCATACCTTACTGCCCACAAAAACTCCTCATCTCTACGCAGGGTTAAATACTCTTCTTCAGAGAGAAAACCTTCCTTAACTAAATGAGAGCGGCGGTAGACATCAAAGTGTCGCTTGGCTGTCCAGTTAATTAACTGTATGTCGCGAAGTCCGCCAGGCGCCTCTTTTATATTGGGTTCAAGGTTATACTCAGTATCACCATGTTTGTGGTGTCGGGCGATCTGTTCATCAATTTTTCCTCGATAGAACAAAGCAGACGCCCATATTTTATCTGGACCTGTTTTTCTATGCATGGACACAAGAAGTTCTCGATTACCACAAATCAAACGAGTTTCCATTAAATTGGTAGCGACGGTAATATCATTCTTCGCTTCTACGGTACACTGGGTTATCGATCTAACGCTATGGCCTATCTTAAGTTGAATGTCCCATAAAAAAGCTAAGAAATTTTCGATATTCTTCTGGTACTTTGCTGCATGATTTTTTCGCATCAAAATGAGCAAGTCGATATCTGAATGAGGGTGTAACTCACCTCGTCCATAACCACCAACAGCAATAAGACATATGTCGTTATCCCAGGAGTATCGGTGCCAAGCTAAGGAAAGTATCGAATCTGCAAAGCGCGCAGTTTCATTGACCAGCGTGTGGATATCTTCGCCTTCATAAAATCGATTGTTGAAGTGTGCTCTTGCTGCACTGAGGGCATCTCGGAAGACTGGGATTGGTTCGCCATTTGCGAGATCATTTAGAAAACGTTTTTGATCGAAGAAGAGGGGCGACCATGCTTCTGAAGGACGTGATGACACTGGATGGGTCTCCGTGTTAAAGCGATTCTTCCTGCCTTAAAGTGAAAACCTCACACCCATTAGCTGTAACTACCATGGTATGCTCCCATTGTGATGACAATCGCCCATCTTTAGTTTCGACCGTCCAGCCATCACTTTTTAACTTAGTGGTATATTTTCCGGCATTGAGCATCGGCTCAATCGTAAACGACATTCCTTCTTTTAACTCTAGGCCTGTCCCTTTACTGCCGTAATGGAGAATCTGTGGCTCCTCGTGAAACTGTGGGCCGATACCGTGGCCACAATAGTCCCGCACAACGGAGTAATAATTTTTTTCCGCATGAACTTGTATTATGTTGCCGATATCCCCGAGGCGAACTCCCGGCCCAACAATTTCAATTGCCTTGTACATGCATTCTTGGCTGACATTGACTAATCGCTGAGCATGGGGTTGAACCGCTCCAACACAATACATTTTACTGGTGTCTCCGAACCAACCATCCTTGATAACAGTTACATCAATGTTGATGATATCACCACTTTTTAGGATCTTCTTTTCAGAGGGAATACCATGGCAGATGACCTGATTCACAGAGGTGCAAATTGACTTTGGAAAACCTTTATAGCCAAGACATGCGGGGATCGCTTTTTGTACGTTGACAATATGGTTATGACAGATTTGATCTAAAGTTTCTGTGCTGACACCGGGAACTACATGTTCTTCTATTAACTCAAGAACCTCCGCAGCCAGACGACCAGCGATTCGCATTTTCGCAATTTCCGAGTTACTTCTCAGCTTTACCGGCATAAAATTTTCTCTGGGATTGTTCGACAGGTGTATTGTACGCGTGTTGTTGCAAATGGGGGAGTGGTTGACTCAAATTTTATTGCTTCTGGTAGTAAAAAAAATTGACTTTGCCCGCCCGCGCCACAGATCGATTTAACATTGACATATTCCCCACCTTTTTTTCTTTAATTGGCAGCACCAATATGGTATAAAGCGCGCCGTTGTGAGAATGAACTCACAACTTAATTTAATTTAAACGACACACATATTCCGACACAATGGTCTGGGTGCCTGCACTGAGAGGTTTCTTTGCTGGGTTGATCATTGGGGAATGTGGAGGCTTAACCCCAAGAGGAAAAATTATGTCTATTGTCAGTATGCGCGATATGTTGCAAGCTGGTGTTCACTTCGGTCACCAAACTCGCTTCTGGAATCCAAAAATGGGCCAGTATATTTTCGGCTCACGAAACAAAGTACACGTTATTAATCTTGAACATACGGTTCCGGCTTTCAACGAAGCACTCGAAGTTTTGCGAGTTGAAGCAGCCAAAGGTAATCAAATTTTATTTGTAGGCACCAAACGAGCAGCTCAGAAAATAGTTAAAGAGCAAGCAGAAAGGTGCGGTATGCCTTACGTAAGTCACCGTTGGCTTGGTGGTATGTTAACTAATTACAAAACAATTCGAGCATCCATTCGGCGATTTAGGGATCTTGAGTCCCAAGAAAGCGATGGTACCTTCGAAAAGTTGAATAAAAAAGAAATCCTTACTCGCACTCGCATGAAAGATAAGTTGGAAAATTCTATCGGCGGGATTAAAGATATGAATGGTCTGCCAGATATTCTTTTTGTAGTTGATGTGGATCATGAGCGCATTGCGATTAATGAAGCAAACAAACTAGGCATTCCAGTGGTTGGAATTGTCGATTCTAATAGTGATCCCGACGGAGTTGATTATATTATCCCAGGGAACGATGACTCTATTCGAGCCATTAAACTATACGCAGCATCGATTGCCGACTCAGTTCTTGAAGGCAAGGCCCAGTCGGCAACCATAACAAGCAAAGATGAGTTTGTTGAGGTTGCAGAGGAAGCGCCCGCAAAAGTGAGTCCAAAGGTTGCGGTCAAAGCGGCGGCTGCCGTTACAGAGGCTCCAGTAGTTGAAGAAGCTCCAGCAGTTGAAGAAGCCCCAGCAGTTGAAGAAGCCCCAGCAGCTGAAGAAGTTTCTGCAGAGACTAAAGAGTCGACTGCCGAGAGTTCTGATAAGTAGTTAACACTGGTTATCAGGCTTAGCTAAAGGGGGTTTCTGCCCCCTTTATTTTAAATGAAATTATGATTTAGAGAGGATTACGATGTCACAAGTAACAGCATCTTTGGTAAAAGAGCTTCGAGATCGAACAGGGTTGGGTATGATGGAGTGCAAGCGAGCGCTCGTAGAAGCCGATGCAGATATTGATAAGGCGATTGAAGACTTACGTAAGTCCAGTGGGATGAAGGCGGCTAAGAAAGCCGGGCGGACGGCTGCTGATGGGCTTGTCTCGGTTAAGGTTGAAGGTGGCTATGGAGTTGTCGTTGAGGTTAATAGCGAAACTGATTTTGTTGCCCGAGATGAAGGTTTTCAGGGCTTTGTCGCCGCGGTAGTAAACGCAGGGTTTTCTTCTAAGGCCACTGATATGGCTGCCCTTATGGAGGGAGATCTAGAGTCAGCCAGAGAAGCGCTGGTGCAGAAGATTGGTGAAAATATTTCTCCTAGAAGGATTTCATCTGTTGAAGCAGATGTTGTCGGCGGATATGTTCACAGCAATAATAGGATCGCTGTTATAGTGGGTTTAAGAGGTGGTGACGAAGAATTGGCAAAGGATGTAGCGATGCATGTAGCGGCTGTTAATCCAGCTGTTGTAAGTTCTGACCAAATGCCTGCCGATATTGTCGCTGCAGAGAAAGAAATATTTGCAGCGCAGGCAAGAGAAAGTGGCAAGCCAGAAGAGATTATTGAGAAGATGATCGTCGGTAGAGTAAATAAGTTTTTAAAAGAGAGTAGTCTAGTGGATCAGCCGTTTGTTAAAGATCCAGACACTTCTGTTGGCAACTTGGTTAAAGCCGCTGGTGCTGAGATACTATCCTTCGTAAGATTCGAAGTGGGTGAAGGTATTGATGTTGAAGAGGTAGACTTTGCTGCAGAGGTAGCTGCTCAAGTGCAGGGTGCAAGTTAAGATTCAAGTATAGGAGTTGCTATGCCAGTTTCGGGGAAAGTTAAAGAATACAAAAGAATTTTACTGAAACTCAGTGGTGAAGAGTTGATGGGGAGCGAGGGCTTTGGGATAGATCCTAAGGTTCTTGACCGCATGGCTCTTGAAATTGGTCAACTTGTAGGTATCGGCGTTCAAGTAGGCTTGGTAATTGGAGGTGGGAACCTGTTTAGAGGTGCCGCCCTCAATGCAGCCGGTATGGATCGGGTGACTGGCGATCATATGGGAATGTTAGCCACAGTAATGAATGCATTGGCTATGCGTGATGCATTGGAAAGATCCAATATTTCGTCCCAAGTTATGTCTTCTATTCCTATGAGTGGCGTTGTAGAACACTACGACCGGCGCCGTGCGATTCGCTACTTAAAAGATGGAGATGTGGTTATATTTGCCGCCGGTACAGGCAATCCTTTTTTCACTACGGACTCAGCTGCTTGCTTGCGCGGTATAGAAATTAATGCTGATGTGGTATTGAAAGCGACAAAGGTTGACGGTGTTTACAGTGCTGATCCGATGATTGATTCAAATGCTGAGCTATACTCTAATCTCACTTATGATGAGATTCTTGATAAGAAACTTGGTGTAATGGATTTAACTGCTATTTGTCTCTGCCGAGAACATAAAATGCCGTTGCGTGTTTTTAGAATGTCAAAACAAGGTGCGTTGTTAAATCTGGTGGTTGGCGGTGAAGAAGGCACGCTCATCGAAGAACAGTAAGGAACTAATTAATGATTAATGAGTTGAAAAACGATGCTGAAGTACGGATGTCAAAGTCCTTAGATGCTTTGGCAAATGCCTTTAATAAAATACGCACTGGGCGGGCACACTCAAGTTTGCTAAATGGCATTTCAGTCGATTATTACGGCGTTGATACACCGTTATCGCAGGCAGCCTCGATCGTGGTTGAGGACTCAAGAACTCTCTCGGTTACGCCCTGGGAGCGATCATTGATTCCCGACATTGAAAAAGCCATTATGAAATCAGATTTGGGTTTAAATCCGACTACAGCGGGTACCGTCATTAGAATTCCGCTTCCAGCTCTAACTGAAGAAACTCGAAAGAACTATGGTAAGCAAGCAAAAGCCGAAGCTGAAAACTCAAGGGTGTCTATTCGGAATATCCGTCGTGATATCCTCTCTGAATTAAAGGACCTGCTCAAGGAAAAAGAGATCAGTGAAGATGAAGAGCGGAAGGCCCATGATGACATCCAAAAGATAACTGATCGTTTCGTTGGCTCAGTAGACGAGGCGCTATCGGTTAAAGAAAAGGATTTGATGGAGATTTAATCTCCTCAACTAACGGCAGATGATGCAACAAGATCAGCAAGCAGTTGAACACCCTTTGTCGCATCAGATCTCACTGATGTCTAAGCCAAGCCGTCTGGCGTGTAGATTTATATTCCTTGCTACTGGCCAGTTTTCTAATCTCAGTATTCGTTTGGCCTCAGCCAATGCTTAAGCTCAGGATCGTTACAGCGGTTCTTATGGCTATAGTGTTTCTAGCTATGTTATTTTCAATGCCCCCAATGGTTTTTTCTATCGCTATTCTTTTTGCTGTTGCGCTTGGAGCATGGGAATGGGCGGATGTCATTGGAATTGCGGGAGCTGTTCCACGGCTGGTCTATATTTTTGTATTGTTATGTACGATCTTTGGTGTTGCGGTCTGGTTAGGTTTTCCTGCCGGCGTTGCGTCCGAACGTGCTCAAAGCATATTGTTGATAGCGGTAACTCTATGGGCAGTCATATTTCTATGGATTCAAGGTTACCCCTCTAGTGCGATCTTGTGGTCGCCTCGACCTGTCCAAGCAGCAATGGGTATATTGTTACTTACCTTTACGTGGGTAGCGATTGTATCGGTCTTGTATAAAGACCAGGGTCAGTGGCTATTGTTGGTTGGTATTGTAATTGTGGTGCTTGCAGATGTGGGGGGGTTTATAGTCGGTAAAATCGCTGGCCGTCATAAGATGGCACCTATCGTAAGTCCAGGCAAGACCTGGGAAGGGTTTGCAGGGGGGTTAGTATTTCAGTTGGTTTTGATAGTTTGTTTGATGCAGTTCTGGTCCGAGCATCTTTCAGTATTGAAGTTATCAGCTCTTATTTTCCCTGTGGCTTTGTACTCTGTGATCGGTGACCTATTTGAAAGCATGATTAAACGTCGTAGCGGAGTGAAGGACAGTGGTGCGATACTTCCTGGACACGGCGGGGTGCTGGATCGTATTGATGGGATAATGGCGGCTCTACCGATGTACGCTCTTTTACTACACTCGAATTTTAGTCTTTGATCATGAAGCAGATAACCATACTTGGTGCAACAGGATCAATCGGAATTAGCACTCTTGACGTGATAGATCGACATTCTCGTGCATACAACATATTTGCACTTACGGGAAATAAAAAGATTCCCTTACTTGCCGAGCAATGTGCAAAATTTAACCCTAAATATGCTGTCGTAATGGACGCTGAAGCCGCGGGAGAGTTAATCAATCTCTTGGCTCAAAATCATGTGTCGACTGAAGTTTTAGTTGGTACTGACGCCCTTGCATCAGTTAGTAGCCATGAAGATGTCGATATAGTGATGGCTGCAATTGTAGGGTCAGCCGGATTGATACCTACCTTGGCAGCTGCTAATGCAGGTAAAAAAGTGCTTCTTGCGAATAAAGAGTCTCTTGTCATGGCTGGTAATTTGTTGATGCAAGCAGTCGATAAGTCTGGAGCTACTCTGTTACCTATTGATAGCGAGCACAATGCAATTTTTCAATGCCTACCCAGAGATATTAAGAACTTATCTAAAGGAGGAGTTAGCAAACTTCTTCTTTCGGCTTCTGGAGGTCCATTTCGTGGTTGGTCTCTTGGGGAGATGGATGAAGTTACCCGCGAACAAGCCTGCGCCCACCCAAACTGGAGCATGGGGAAAAAGATATCGGTAGACTCTGCAACACTGATGAATAAGGGGCTTGAGCTCATTGAAGCCTGTTGGCTGTTTGACGTTACGTATGATCAGATCGATATAGTGGTGCACCCCCAGAGCATTATTCATTCATTGGTCCAGTACGTGGATGGCTCAGTCCTTGCTCAGATGGGTAATCCAGATATGCGAACTCCGATTGCTCATGCATTGGCCTGGCCTAAGAGGATTAATTCTGGCGTCAGCGATTTAAATCTGGCTGAGATTGCTACGCTAGATTTTGAAGAACCTGATTTAGTAAATTTTCCCTGCCTAGGTCTGGCTTATGAGGCCGCTAGAGTCGGCTTAGATGCGCCGGTGGTATTGAATGCTTCAAACGAGATAGCAGTTCAAGCTTTTCTTGATGGCCGCATAGGTTTTACCCAAATAGCTGAAGTTGTAGCTGATACAATGGCCCGTGCTATATTTAAGGAACCAGACTCGCTTAGTGGAGTCCAAGAGTCGGACAAAGAAGCTCGCGCAACAAGCGCAGAGATTATTTTGAGGGTAGAACGTTAAATGTTGGATCTAGCTATAACAGTATTTTATTTTTTCATCAGTCTTGGAGTATTGGTGACAATTCATGAATTTGGCCATTTTTGGGTGGCTAGGCGCTGTGGTGTCCGTGTAGAGCAGTTTTCAATTGGTTTTGGTGCTCCGCTAGTAACTTGGACTGATAAATTTGGGACAGAGTTCAGATTAGCGGTTCTACCCCTTGGTGGTTTCGTAAAAATGCTAGATGAGCGAACTGATTCAGTTTCTGAAGAGGATAAAGCATTTGCCTTTACCAGCAAGACTCCATGGCAACGGATGGCGATCATTCTAGCGGGGCCTGTAGCTAACTTTTTACTTGCTGCCCTTATATTTTGGTTCATATTTTTAGGGGGAGAACGTGGTCTGGCCCCCGTTGTTGGCGCAGTGAAGGTAGACTCTGTAGCGGAACAGGCTGGATTTGAGAGTGGTATGGAGATAGTCGAAATTTCCGGTGTACAGACCAGCTCATGGGGTAGTGTTTCGCGAGAACTTTTTAATTATATTGGCCGATCGGAGGACATCCCATTTGTGGTTACTTACGCTGACTCGACGATTCGGTATGAAATCCCGGTCAGAGTCAACGCCTGGCTCGAGGACGAAGAAGACCCCAGGACTTTAAATGCCTTAGGACTATCGCCAGCTATAGAATTAGAATTTCTGTCCATTTATGGGGTCGAAACAAAGAGCGCTGCTGAGGAGGCGGGGCTTCGTACAGATGATAAGTTGATTACTCTTAATGGAGAATTAATTAACTCTCTTGAGAGTTTTGTGGACGATGTGTCAAGTAGTGCTGGAGAGTCGTTAATACTAGGTGTTGAAAGATCATTTGATGGCGGTAACGCTGAGCAGCTTACGATATCCGTAACTCCTAAAATGGGCTTGAGGGATGGAGACGAAGTAGGGCTCCTCGGTGTTCAACTGTCCTCGAATAGTAAGTATCCCGAAGCACTTATCAGAGAGATCGAATACAGTGCTCTGTCAGCAATACCTAGGGCAGTGCAAGAGACAGTCAGTACCTCTGTTTTTGTCGTTAAGTCTATTGGAAAGTTAGTAGTCGGAGATTTGAGTTCTAAAAATCTCAGCGGTCCTATCACTATAGCGAAAGTTGCAGGTGATTCAGCCAGAGCGGGTGCAGATAATTTTGTTCGCTTCGTTGCTATTCTGAGTATAATGCTCGGCGTGATGAACTTGTTGCCAGTGCCAGTGTTAGATGGCGGACATATATTGTTTATCCTCATAGAGTTAGCTAAAGGTTCGCCAGTATCTGAAAGGATTCAGCTCGTAGGTTACAAAGCTGGTTTTGCTATGCTAATTGGGTTGATGGTTTTTGCCACATTTAATGATCTCATGCGCTCATTTTGAGATACTTTACTTCGACTAACCACTAGGTTTAAACATTTTAATGAAGCGACTGTTAACCGTTTTACTCACTCTTCTTATTGTTAATTCAACCTCTGTTTATGGGGATGAATTTCAGGTCTCAGATATTCGCATTGAAGGTCTTCAAAGGGTATCAGCAGGAACTGTATTTGCTGCTCTGCCGATTAATGTAGGAGATATGGCTGATGACGCGTCTATCCGTCAGGCAACCCGGTCATTATTTCGCACTGGATACTTTGCAGATGTCATCATGGCCAGAGAAAATGGAATACTGGTGATTGGACTTATTGAGCGTCCGGCTGTTACTGAAATTAATATTGAGGGTAACAAAGCTATTGAAACGGATCAATTGATGGATGCGTTGAGAGACAATGGTTTAGCTGAGGGGCAGATTTTCCGTCAAGTTATCCTAGAAGGTATGAGTCAAGAGTTGCAGAGACAATATGTGTCCCAAGGACGCTACGGTGCGCTGGTACAGACAGAGGTTAAGGATTTACCTCGCAATCGAGTATCGGTAAATATTGATATAGACGAAGGTGATGTTGCGAAAATTAGGCATATTAATATTGTTGGAAACAATGACTTTGTTGAGCAAGACCTATTGGACCAGTTTGAGCAAAATGAGACGGGCTGGCTGTCATGGATAACCAGTGATGACAAGTATTCCAGAGAGAAATTATCTGGAGATTTAGAAACCCTTGAAAGTTGGTACTTAGACCGAGGTTATCTGAAGTTTGAAGTTTTGAGTACTCAGGTGTCTATTAGTCCCGATAAGGAGTCAGTGTTTATTACCATTAACATTGATGAAGGTGACGTTTATACAATCAGCGGTATTGAGTTGGCTGGTGATTTAATAATTTCTGAAGCTGAAGCGAGAGCTTTAGTTTTATTGCGAGAGGGAGTTATCTTTTCTCAAGTATTAATGACTACGTCGAGTGAATATATTACAAAACGTTTAGGTAATGAAGGCTATACTTTTGCTGAAGTCGAGGGCTTTCCCGACATTGATGAAGAGGCCAAGACGGCAAGCGTGACCTTTGTGGTTAAGCCTGACATGAGAGCATATGTCAGAAGAATAGAATTCCGTGGAAATACCAAAACAGCAGATCAGGTTTTGCGTCGTGAACTTCGACAAATGGAGGGTGGCTCTGCGAATAACGCGCTTATTGAGTTGTCCAAAGTGCGTCTTGAAAGGGTTGGATTCTTCAAAGAGGTCACAGTTGAGAATGTTCCTGTTGCAGGGACCAGCGATCAAATCGATGTGATATACACCGTTGAAGAGCAGCCCTCTGGATCTGTTGGAGCGAATTTAGGATATTCTCAAGGCTACGGTCTGATGCTCGGCGCAAACCTAACTGAGAATAACTTCTTAGGGACAGGCAAGCAGGTGGGAGTCGGTGTTAACAAAAGCACTTATCAGAGTTCTATTAATTTTAGCTACACCGAACCTTATTTCACGGCCGATGGTGTGAGTGCTGGTTATAGCATTTTTGCACGGGAAACCGACTACAGTAAGCTTCGACTGCAGCCTTTTTCTCAAGATACTATGGGAGCAAGTATTAATTGGAGTTATCCTATTTCTGAAATCCAAAGAATTGGTTTTGGTTTGGGATACGAGTATCTAGAATTGAATCCCGGCGACTATTCAAGTTCTGCGACTATTGAAAATTTTATTGAAGCTAATGGTAATTGGTTCAAGTCAGTCAACTTCAATGTTAATTGGATTAAGTCAACTTTAAATAGAGGTATTTTTGCGACTCGAGGTACCTCTCAGCGTTTAGGTTTTGATCTTGCTTTTCCAGGCTCGGGTCTGGAATATTACAAATTTACCTACAAAGCCTCCCATTTACGAGGGTTGACCCGTCAATTGACCCTTAAGCTTAAAGCGGATTTAGGCTACGGCGAAAGTTACGGTGATACTAGCCAATTGCCTTTTTTCAAAAATTTCTATAGTGGGGGACTTGGATCTGTCAGAGGATTCAAAAAATACTCGTTGGGACCAAGAAATAGTTCCCAGAGTGGCTTTACATATAGTTCGTACGCTCGCCCAACAGGTGGTAATGTGCAAGTGACGCTTGGTGCGGAAGTCATTTTCCCAATACCTTTTGTAAAAGATCAACGGTCAGTGCAATCTTCACTGTTTTTTGATGCGGGCAATATTTTTAATACCAAATGTGACGATCTTCAGGTAAATTGTTTTAGTCCAAAGGACGGTGAGCTGCGTTATTCTGTAGGATTGGGGGCAACTTGGCTCAGTGGATTTGGCCCTATAACATTTAGTGTTGCTAAGCCGCTGAATTCAGATGAGTATGATGAAACAGAAGTTTTTCAGTTCTCATTAGGTAATCAATTTTAATTTAAAAAGTGTGGAGAAGTATTGTGAGGAAGTTGAAAGCGTTAGTTTTGATCAGTTTGATGAGCGTTGTGTCTGTAGCAGCGCAAGCGGAAGATAAAATTGCAGTCATTGATATTCAGAGGGCTCTATTTGCATCTGATTATGCGCAGGGCAGAGTCAAAGAGTCGTTAGAAACTGCAGACTTTGTTGCTCTTAAAGCAAAAGCAGAGGGTTCTGCTGCTGACCTAAAAGCAATGTCTGAAGAAGCAGAAGCCAAAAGATTAACTTGGTCAGCAGAACAGGTAGCAGCTCATCAGAAAAAGATGTCTTACGCGAAGGCTGATTATGATCTTGCCGTACAGAAGATTCAGGGCGAGCAAAAGCAACTTGAGCAGCAGATTCCACAGGAATTAGCTCCTCAGTTCCAAGAAGCTTTATCTCAAGTTGTGAAGGAAGAGGGTGTTACCATATTACTGAGAGCAGAGTCAGTGATTGTTGCAGGACCTGAAAACAATTTGACCGCGAAAGTTGTTGACCGCCTCAATCAAATAACTAAATAAAGTTTAAATGGCCCTTTATGAGTGGTGATTATTCCCTTGGTGAAATCGCTGCGTATCTCGGAGGTGAGTTACGCGGCGAGGCTGAAACAAGAATAATTGGTCTAAGTACTCTTCAAAGTGCAGAGGAAGGGCAACTTAGCTTCCTCGCTAATCCAAAATACGTCAAATATCTCTCGGGTAGCCAAGCTGAAGCAGTCCTTTTAACCGCTGACAACGCGAAAAGCTTCAAGGGGAGCTGCATTATTGTTCGAGACCCTTATCTTGCTTATGCTCAAATTTCTGCATGGTTTGACACTTCACAAAAGAAATCGTCTGGTGTACACGCGACAGCTTCTATTCATACCTCAGCAACAGTAGCTGATGATGTCTTTATCGGTCCCAATGTGGTAGTTGAAGCCAATGTAGATATTGAATCTGGTTGTCATCTTGAAGCTAATAGTTTTGTCGGAGCAGGATCAAGAATAGGAGCCAATGGTTTTGTTGGGGCAAATGTTAGTATCTACCATGATGTAAAAATTGGCTCAGGTGCAATAATACATAGTGGAGCGGTCGTTGGGGCAGATGGTTTTGGTATAGCTCCTAAGCCAGATGGCGGATGGCAGAAAATCCATCAGATCGGTGGAGTAACCATAGGTGATGATGTGGAGATCGGTGCCTGTACTACCATTGATCGGGGTGCTTTAGAGGATACGCGTCTTGGCAATGGTGTGAAATTGGATAACCATGTTCAAATCGCTCATAACGCCATCGTAGGTGATTATACAGCGCTGGCCGCGTATTCTGGTCTTGCAGGCAGTGCAGAGGTTGGCAGTAACTGTATTTTGGCAGGTGATGTCTGCGTTGTAGGCCATATTAGAGTTTGTGATAATGTTCAGATAACGGCTCGCACTCTCGTGACCAAGTCTATTACGGAGCCTGGATCATATTCCTCAGGTGCGACTCCCTTGATGACGACGGCTGAGTGGCGTAGAAATTCAGTGAGAATTGGTCAATTGGATAAGATAGCACGAACCGTTAGTAAGCTGAACAAAGAGTAATTTTTGGTTAGCTGTGAGAATCTACTAGAACAGGATGTTGTTTTACATAGTCAAAAATATGTTTAGGAATATTTATGAATATAAATGAAATAATGGCGTTGCTTCCTCATCGTTATCCGCTACTTCTCGTGGATAGAGTCCTCGAGTTAGTACCTAATGAGAGAATATTAGCTTATAAAAATATCAGTGTTAACGAGGAGGTGTTTAATGGCCATTTTCCGGGTGCCCCAATTTTTCCTGGAGTACTGACCATTGAGGCTTTAGCTCAGGCTTCAGGGATACTAGGATTTGCCTCTACTAATACCACTGCGGATGATGGTAAGTTATACCTTTTTGCTGGGGTTGATAAGGTGCGTTTCAAGCGAACCGTTGTGCCTGGTGATCAGCTTATGCTGTCATCGGAGGTCGAAGCGGTCAAACGTAATATATGGCGCTTTAGAACTACAGCAACAGTGGATGGTGAGATAGCCTGTCAAGCCACTCTTCTGTGTGCCTACAGAGACCGAGAAAACTTTCAGTGATTCATGAAACTGCTATTGTTGCCTCGTCGGCTACCATTGGCAAAAATGTCAGTATTGGTCCTTGGACCACTATCGGCGAAGACGTCGAAATTGGCGATGACTGTGATATAGCCTCTCATGTGGTTATTAAAGGTCCTACTGTTCTAGGGGGATCAAACAAAATATATCAATTTTCCACAATCGGTGATGATACCCCTGACCTTAAATATAAAGGTGAGCCTACTCGGTTGGTGATTGGGGACAACAATACAATAAGAGAAGGCGTTACGATTCATCGCGGTACTGTGCAGGATGAGGGATTGACCAGCATTGGCAGTGATAATCTTTTCATGGCCTATGCTCACATCGGTCATGATTGTGTTGTGGGAAATCATATTGTTATGACCAATAACGCGGCAATATCAGGGCATGTTCATGTGGGTGACTGGGCAATTCTTTCAGGCTTTGCAGCTGTCCATCAATACGTGCATCTTGGAGCTCATTGTTTTGTTGGCCCCGCAGCCTTTATCTATCATGATGTTCCAGCTTATGTCACTGTCGCAGGTAATCCGGCTGAACCTCGCACCATTAATAGAGAAGGTCTTAAGCGTCGAGGCTTCTCTACTGAGCAAATTTCTCTTGCTAACAAGGCCTATAAAATTCTATATCGAAGGGGACTGCAGTTGTCAGAGGCTCTGAATTTGATTTCAGATCTTGGTAATGACCCAATCATTACAATGTTTATAGACTCCTTAAATAGCTCAACTCGTGGCGTTATCCGCTAATTTATGAAAGCAGAAGCCCCAATAATCGCAATTGTCGCAGGTGAAGCGTCAGGTGACCTGCTGGGTGCAGATTTAATTCGAGGGCTAAGGAATTATTTTCCCGACGCTATCTACGAAGGAGTTGGAGGTCCTAAAATGCAAGCAGAGGGTTTCAATTCTCTTCATGAAATGGAGCGCTTGTCTGTTATGGGATTTGTGGAGCCTTTGAAGCGACTTCCTGAATTATTGGGAATTCGTAAGGACATAATTCGACGGTACACCCAGTTGCAACCAGTGGTATTTATCGGCATAGATTCTCCAGACTTTAATAGTCATATCGAACGTAGCCTACATAGTGTCGGTATAAAAACAGTTCACTATGTCAGCCCGTCGGTATGGGCATGGCGCCAAGGGCGTATAAAAGGTATCAAGAAGACAGTGGATTTAATGCTGACCTTATTGCCCTTTGAAGCAGAGTTTTATCGTGAGCATTCCGTACCAGTACGTTTTGTCGGGCATCCTTTGGCAGGACAAATTCCTATGAAACCGGATGCCATTAAGGCCAAAGAACTATTGGGCCTTAATTTGACTAAGCCAGTACTTTGCTTGATGCCAGGAAGTAGAGAAGGAGAGGTTGAGTTGATGGCTAATCTGTTTTTGGAGGTTGGCGAACAGGTTTCCTCATTATTCGAAGATTTGCAGCTAGTCATTCCTGCAGCTAATGAAGCCAGATATCGACAGCTTCAATTCATCTTATCTGATAGGGATCAAAGTAACGTTAAACTACTTTTACAGCAATCGCATTTAGCCATGGAGGCTTCAGATGCTATTTTATTGGCATCAGGCACAACTGCCCTAGAGGCCATGTTATTGAAGAAACCTATGGTTGTGAGCTATAGGCTTAGTCGACTGACTTACGCTTTAGTCCGACGATTTATAAAGACACCCTTTGTTTCCATCCCTAATCTTTTAGCGGATGAAATGCTGGTCCCCGAATTAATCCAAGACAATGCCTCTGTGACTAATTTAACTCACGCGGTAGTTAGTGCCCTGAGTTCAGATCAAAAGGACCTGCTAGTTGAGCGTTTCGAAGGGTTACATAAAGTTTTAGCGCTTGAATCCGGAAATATAGCGTCCAAAGCGATTGCAGAGCTAGTTAGTTAATGAAAAGCTGGAGGCCACCAGAGGGTATTCAGTGCTTGGCGGGAGTCGACGAGGTGGGTCGTGGTCCCTTGGCTGGGGATGTCGTAACCGCAGCAGTAATCTTGCCTCTAGACCACGAAATTGTCGGTTTGGCAGACTCGAAAAGTCTCACTGCAAGACAACGAGAAAATTTGTATGAGGATATTGTTGGTCAGGCAAAGAGTTGGTGCATAGGTCGTGCCTCGGTCGAAGAGATCGATCGGTTTAATATTCTACAGGCAACTTTGATGGCCATGCGGCGTGCCGTTATCGGCTTATCCGTGCAACCTGACTTTGTAGCCGTGGATGGAAATCGCTTACCCCAGTGGGAGTATAACGGCGAGGCCGTGGTAAAAGGGGATGGTAGGGTGGAGGTGATAAGCGCTGCTTCGATCTTGGCGAAAGTAGTCCGTGACAGAGAGATGCAAGATCTGGACGTAAAGTATCCAGGTTATGGTTTTGCTGCTAACAAAGGTTATGGAACACCACAACATCTTGAAGCACTAGAGAGATTAGGGCCAACATCTATTCATCGAAGGTCATTCGCTCCGGTTAGTTACGGTCTAAAAGATGAACAGACCGACCTTTTTTAAAAATGTTGGTAGGGTTTCACCAGCCCACCTCTTCGATAAATAGTATCAACAAACATCCTTTTTACTATCATGTTAAAAAACCTCACTAAAGACTTGAGTTAAACGCTGACAACCTTTACATTCAGTTAATAATAATAATTGTGTTTTGGGGGAAAGTTTTTTTGAAATACGCAGAAATTACCGGTTGGGGCAGCTATGTCCCACCGCTTCTTATGACCAATGATGATATGAGTAAAATAGTTGATACTAGTGATGAGTGGATATACTCCCGATCAGGTATCAAGCAGCGTCATTATACTCATGTATCAACAGGGAAAATGGCTTGGTTAGCCTGCGAGCGAGCTCTGGCTGCTGCAGGTGTTTCTGCCGAAGAAATCGATTTAATTATTTTAGGCTCTACCACTCCTGAGGAGATTTGCCCAAATACGGCTAGTTACATTAAGAATGAACTTGGTGCGAGTAAAGCTTCAGCTTTTGATCTAAATTCTGCCTGCACTAGCTGGTTTTATGGGGTTAATGTTGCTACTGACATGATAAAGGCAGGGTCAATTAAAAAGGCCCTTGTTGTTGGTTCTGAAAGGATATCTTTGGCGATGGACTGGCAGAAACGGGAGTCTTGTTTTTTGTTTGGAGACGGAGCTGGGGCAGTATTGCTTGAGGAGTCAGAGACACCTACTGGATTATTGTCTGGACACATGAGTTGCGTCCCCGATAGTCGTGAATGCCTTCACTTACCAAGTTGGGGGATGTCTCCACTCCACTTTACCGATGATCTTTTCATTTCATTAAATTTTGAGGGACAAGAAATTTTTAAAAGCGCAGTTAAAGGAATGAGTGATTCCATCGCGCAAGTGCTGGAGAAAGAGGGATTAACCCCAAACGACATTGATTTGTTTATACCTCATCAAGCAAATTTGAGAATTATTCAGTCTTTGGCTAAACGTCTCGACTTCCCTATGGAAAAGGTCGTTGTGCGCATTGATGAATATGCAAATACATCCGCAGCGTCGATTCCATTGGCTATGTGTGATGCATTGCAAGATGGCACTATAAAACCAGGAATGACAATCTTGACGGCCACTTTTGGGGCAGGTCTCACCTGTGGTGCAGGGGTCATAAAATGGGGTGAGAGAGCGGAGCCTGTTGGAACATCGGATAAAAATATCCCAGAATTTGAGGGCACCGTTTTTGATCTAATGGCTGACAGTTTTGTTCACTATGGCGTTGATGCCGAGCACCTCCTAACTAAAGCGTAAAAATGTCTGCACAATTTGTTCATTTAAGGCTCCATTCGGAGTATTCGCTAGTCGATGGACTAGTGCGATTAAAACCTTTGGCAGCTAAGGCAGCTGAGTTGCGAATGCCTGCAATAGCGCTAACTGATTTTAATAATTTCTTTGGTTTAGTAAAGTTCTACAAAGCTGTCCAAGGTGCTGGTGTGAAGCCAATACTGGGTTCTGATGTTTTAATTGCAGATGAGAGTGGTGAAGGCTCTCCTTCCCAATTAGTCTTACTTATTAGCAACAACACAGGCTACAAGAACCTCACTACGCTCATTTCTAGAGGCTATCAAGAAGGACAGCGGCAAGGTATCCCCACCATCAGACTCTCTTGGTTAGAAGAGCTTAACGAGGGCTTGATCGCGCTATCCGGCGGGAGGCTAGGAGAAATTGGTATATCCTTAATTTCTGGCCGTAGAGCTGATGCGGAAACCTCACTTAAGCGATTGATGGCTATCTTTCCTGACAGGTTCTACCTCGAGTTACAGCGCACTGGACGCCCTGATGAAGAAGACTATCTTCATGCGGCTGTGGATTTGGCGGATGTTTTTAGTTGTCCCTTGGTTGCAACCAACGATGTAAGATTCATCGCCGCCGAGGAATATGAGGCTCACGAGGCTAGGGTTTGCATTTATGAGGGTAGAACTCTGGATGATCCTAGGCGTGAGCGTCGATATTCTGAGAGTCAGTATATTCGAAGCGCTGAGGAGATGGCTGAGCTCTTTTTCGATATCCCAGAGGCCTTGGAGAACACCCTAGAAATTGCAAAGCGATGTAATCTTGATTTACGACTCGGGGAATATTTTCTGCCGGATTATCCAATTCCAGATGGAATGACAATGAGTGATTTTTTCATTGAAGAGTCTAGATCTGGATTGTTAGAGCGTTTGATCAGCTTGTTTGATCCGTCGGCTCCTGACTTTGATGCAAAGCAAAAAGTTTATCAAGACCGTTTGAATTTTGAACTAGATATTATCATCGAGATGGGATTCCCCGGTTACTTTTTAATTGTTATGGACTTTATACGTTGGGCTAAAACTAATGATATTCCTGTTGGCCCGGGTCGCGGATCTGGAGCAGGATCACTCGTGGCTTATGCATTAAAAATAACCGATTTAGATCCTATTGAATATGATCTGCTGTTCGAGCGGTTCCTCAACCCTGAACGTGTGTCTATGCCAGATTTCGATATTGATTTCTGCATGGAGGGTAGAGACCGAGTTATTGCATACGTGGCAGAACAATATGGACGAGATGCGGTTTCACAGATTGTCACTTTTGGAACTATGGCAGCTAAGGCTGTTGTCAGAGATGTGGCGCGGGTTCAGGGAAAGTCCTACGGTTTGGCTGATAAATTATCAAAGCTAATACCATTTGAAGTAGGTATGACTCTGGAGAAAGCAGTCGATCAAGAAGAGGACCTAGAGAAATTTCTCAAAGCAGATGAGGAGGCCTCTGAGATATGGTCTATGGCTCTTCAGCTAGAGGGGGTCTCGCGAAACTGCGGCAAGCACGCGGGTGGGGTAGTCATAGCGCCAACACAAATAACCGATTTTGCGCCTATTTATTGTGATGAAAGTGGTGCTGGTATCGTAACTCAGTTTGATAAGAATGACGTTGAAGACGCCGGTTTGGTCAAGTTCGATTTTCTAGGATTGAGGACATTAACCATTATTGATTGGGCTATGAAGATGATCAACAAAACTCGCGAAGATAATGGCGAGGATTTGTTGTTGCTTGAGAAAATCCCACTTGATGATGCCGATACCTATGGGCTAATGCAAAGGGCTGAAACTACAGCGGTATTTCAATTAGAGTCCCGCGGAATGAAGGAATTAATTCGTAAGTTAGGCCCTGATCGGTTTGAGGACATTGTTGCACTCGTAGCTTTATTCCGGCCCGGTCCGCTCCAATCGGGAATGGTAGATGACTTTATAAACCGGAAAAAAGGACGGGCCGAGGTTAGTTATCCTCATCCACAATACCAGCACGAGTGCCTTAAAGCGTCTCTGGAGCCCACGTACGGCGTTATTCTATATCAAGAGCAAGTAATGCAGATCGCACAAGAGATGGGCGGTTACACTCTGGGGGGAGCCGATCTGCTCCGTCGTGCTATGGGTAAAAAGAATGCCGCTGAAATGGCGAAACAGCGAGATTTGTTTGTGCAGGGCGCTGTAGGGAAAGGATTTGCAGAAAACCTTGCCTCTAATATCTTTGATTTGATGGAAAAGTTTGCCGGCTATGGCTTCAATAAATCTCACTCCGCTGCATATGCTTTGGTTGCCTATCAGACAGGATGGCTCAAAACTCATTATCCGGCAGAGTTTATGGCTGCAACCATTTCTTCAGATATGGACAAAACAGATAAAGTAGTGACGTTTATTGATGAGTGTAGAGCAATGCATTTGGATTTATTGCCCCCCGATGTCAACAAAGGGCAATTTCATTTTAGCGTCGATGAAAGAGGGGGAGTGATCTACGGTTTGGGGGCTATTAAAGGCTTAGGAGAAGGTCCAGTTGGAGCAATCATTGAATCGCGTGTAGAAGGCGGCAAATTTAAGGACTTATTTGATTTCTGTGCTCGGGTTGATAGTCGTAAGGTGAACAAACGTGCTCTTGAAGCGATGATTCGTAGCGGAGCGTTTGATGAAATCGGTCCAGATGGTGAAATTGGTTACAAGCGCTCAGTGATGATGGCCTGTATGGACGAGGCGGTGAAGCTTGCTGAGCAACATGTGCGCAATAAAGTTAGCGGAATGGGGGATTTATTTGGAGAATCCGTCGTAGAGAGCGCCTCAGAGATCAATTACAACGCCTATGCAGCGATTCGTACTCTTACTGACAAAGAACGCTTAAATGGAGAGAAAGAGACTCTAGGGCTCTATTTAACAGGTCATCCCATCGATGAGTATGAGAATGAATTAAAGGAAATGGTGCCCAGTAGGATCGTAGACCTTCGCCCAGGCAAGGATGGGGCCATAGTGTCTGGTATGGTTATTGGTATGCGTGTCATGAAGAACAAGCGAGGTGATAGTTTCGCCTTCTTGACGCTAGATGATAAAAGTGGGCGAATAGAGTTATCGGTTTGGGCAGAAAAATATAATGCTTATCGGGAAATTTTGTCAAAGGACGCCCTTTTAGTGGTTAAGGGTGCTATCTCTGAAGATAGCTTTACCGGTGGGTTAAAAATGGTTGCTGATTCAATTCAATCGATCTACGAGGCCAGATGTAGCAAGTTGCGATGTCTTGAGCTTACAATCCCCGCTGATAGCACTGATTGGGCAGAGAAAGTCCACTCTACTCTGGGCGGATATAGGGATGGTAATTGCAAGATTACAGTTGATTATCACCAGGACCACGCTCGAGGAACTCTGTATTTAGGTAACGATTGGAAAATCCAACCCCAAGATGAGTTAATTGCTAGGCTCCGAGAACAATTTGGTCAAAATAGTGTGATCATGCGCTATGATTAAACCAACGCTAGCCAAAGATTTTAGAGATGTTAAACTGCCCACTTTTATCTCCTTGGCGATCTAAACTGAGAATTTAATTAAGATGAACCTAGATTATTTGTCCTTTGAACAGCCAATTGCTGAACTTGAAGCGAAAATTGAAGAGCTCCAGTTAGTTGGTAATGACAACGAACTCAATATTTCTGAAGAAGTCACTAAACTTCGCGCCAAATCTCGGAAGTTGACTGAAAATATATATGCCAAGCTGACGCCGTGGCAGGTTGTTCAGGTAGCTAGACATCCCCATCGACCCTATTCCCTCGATTATATTCAGCGCATTTTTACCGACTGGGAAGAGATGCATGGCGACCGTCACTTTGGTGATGACAATGCAATTGTTGGTGGTATCGCTAGATTAGATGACAAGCCTGTTATGGTTATTGGGCAAGAAAAGGGTAGGGGTGTTACGGAAAAAGTGATGCGGAACTTCGGCATGCCCAAGGCTGAAGGTTATCGCAAGGCGTTGCGTTTAATGGAAACGGCTGAGCGTTTCAATCTACCTATACTGACATTAATCGACACACCGGGGGCCTATCCTGGTATTGATTCTGAGGAGCGTAATATCTCTGAATCAATTGCTCGTAATTTAGCAGTTATGTCGCGGCTGAGAACGCCAATTATCTGTACCGTGATCGGTGAAGGAAGCTCCGGTGGTGCGTTGGGTATTGGTGTCGGAGACAGGGTAAATATGCTGCAATACAGCACTTACACGGTGATATCACCGGAAGGATGTGCAAATATTTTATGGAAGAGTAGCGAAAAAGCATCTGCCGCGGCCGAAGCTATGGGTGTTACTTCAGAGAACTTAGAAAAACTTAATATTGTTGATAAAACTATTCCTGAGCCTATGGGCGGTGCTCATCGAGATATTGAAACCATGAGTTCCAATTTGCGAGATCATCTAATCACTCAATTGGATGAGCTCCAATCAGTTAAAGTGGATGAATTACTGTCCAAGCGGTATGAACGACTAATGAACTACGGCAATCCAAACTGAGTCATTTGAACGCTAACCATCGTCGAGCATAGAAATTGCCGCCATTGCGTCGGGATCTTGGCTTTTGATTTTATTGGCAATGTTATGCTGGAAGAAATAACGAAAAGAGTCGCAGCTTTCTGCTGGGTAGAGACAATTATCACCAGGGAGTACGGGTGTGCTTTCGACCTTCTCTTCATTAATGATCATCGCATTTATTTCGCCGTTACTTAAAAGCTGCCAGCTAACAACCTCTTTCAATGTAATGCTATGGAAGCTATCCTCCGATAGAACTGCATGGGTGCCGATGCTATCAGGAATCTCTTGGATGATTTCTTCATCAGAGTCACATTGATAATCATAATAATCAGCAGCAGTCTCAAGTTCGACAACCTTGTGGAGTGGAGCGTTAAAAAAAAGCTGGTCTACTCCTTGGTCATAATAACCCTGCCACTGCCCATTTAGTGGATCATTGATTTCATCGCAAGCCACCAGTTTATCCAGCCAGGGAACTAAACCGACTACTTCGCCACTAACTTTTAGGCCCCATGCCAAAACCTTTACAGAGAATAATTTATCTGGATTTTCTGAATTACTATAAAGAATTTCGAGCCCATCAAGTTCGGCTGCGACGCGGATTATACGATTGTTAGAGAGATCAGAGAGAGGCTTGCGGGTGAAGATGTCGATTACATTGTCATTGGAGTGTTCAAGCACCAATTTGGGCATAAATATATCTCCTTGTGGCAGCAGTCACATAAATACCTAACACTACATACGGTACTCTACAAATAGCAAAAGCACAACGCTTTGTGGTTTATCCCTATACCATTTTTGAATATTTTCTGAGACTTATGGTTTTACGTGGCCTATTTAGCATTACACTTTTGTCCTGTACACTTCCGTTGTACGCTAGTGAAAAACACTTGAATAATCGATTAAAAGTTAAATATCACCGTGTCTATTGAATCTGAAAAATTAACTATCATCAGTGCAATATTTGCTGATGAATTCGAAGCAAAATACTCAACGATATTAGTTGGTGGAGGTAGCGAACCGCTGTATCTCCCAAAAACTAACGATAATCTTCCAGCTAAAATAATTTATCGGGCAGATTATCTATCTAGCGCGCTCCATGAAATAGCACACTGGTGTATTGCCGGAAAAAAGCGTCTTAATATGCAAGACTACGGTTATTGGTATGCTCCTGATGGTCGCAGTGCCGAACAGCAAGAGTTATTTGAGCAATCGGAAGTCAAACCTCAAGCTTTAGAATGGATGTTCAGTGTTGCCTGTGGCCAAGTATTTCGTCTTAGTACGGATAACTTAAGCTGCAGTATTGAGTCGCCTTCTAGTGGTTGGTTTAGCGTGGCCGTTGCAGATCAGGCTCAGCAGTGGTGCGCTAATGGTCAGCTACCATCGAGGGGTCTACAGTTCTTAAATGTCCTTTGTAAAAATTTTGGCTCGAACGGAAAGTGTCACTCCCATTATCAGTCAGTTAGCACTGCTTAGAGATCATTGATGCAAGCTTTTTTAGTAGATTCTTCTATATACATCTTCCGTAGCTATTTCACGTTGCCTGACAATTGGCACTCAGCTGACCTAAATATGTCGACAAATGCCGTTTATGGTTTTACCAATTTCATGCTCGATATTTTACGACAAAAAAATCCCACCCACATATTGTGCGCTTTCGATGAGAGTCTTGAAACTGGTTTTAGACACCAGTTGGCACCGGACTATAAAGCAAACCGTGAGTTGCCTGACGAAGCTCTAGCATTTCAGTTAAATGCTTGTCGGCAGGTATGCAGGGTGCTGGGCGTAACAGAAATTGCTTCCAAGATCTATGAGGCGGATGATCTCATTGGTTCCATGGCCAAAATAGCAGGCAATGCGGATATACAGCCTATTATCGTCTCCAAAGACAAAGATCTGATGCAATTGATTGGAAATAACGAGCTTTATTGGGACTTTGGTCGGTCTCAACCCCAAGCTCAAAAAGAGCTAGAGCGTACGCTAGAGTTGGGTTGCCATCAGATGGCTGACTATCTCGCTCTGGTTGGCGATGCCAGTGATAATATTGCAGGTATTGCAGGAATTGGTAAAAAAACTGCAAAACAACTATTGAGCCATTTCTCCGATATCGAGTCTATTCTTGAGCACTTAGATCAACTTGAGGGTCTCCCTATCAGAGGAGCAAAGAAACTAGCAGATCGCTTTGCTGGAAATCAGGATCAGTTAGTGTTGTCCAAACTGCTTGCTACAATCGAAACTGACATCAAAGATATGCCGGATATTGAGCATATCAAATGGCGAGGTGTACAGGAGCAGGCCTTTGAGTTATTTACTGAGGAAATGGGCTTTGGTAGCACGTTTAGCAGTCGTTTGGCTGATCTAAAGAAGCGCCAATTAGGCTCAGGAATGGGAATTAATTAGATGGGCAGTGAGGGTCGTTTAAAAATCGTGGCTGATCAAAATATGCCTCTAGTAGAGACATTATTCAGCCCATACGGTGACGTACATCTTAAATCTGGTCGCGAGATTACTTCTTCAGATCTAATTGACGCGGATGTACTTCTGGTTAGATCGGTAACTAAGGTTTGTTGCGATTTGCTTGAGAATTCATCGGTGCGGTTCGTCGGTTCCGCAACTATTGGCATAGACCATATCGACACAAAGTTTCTGTCGCAGTCAGGAATACATTTTGCTTATGCACCGGGGTGCAATGCGAATGCTGTGGTTCAGTATGACCTTTCGGTTATGTCTCACTTGGTACCTAACTGGCGAGACAAGCATGTGGGAATTATTGGTTGTGGTAATGTAGGTGGTCGATTATTTAGAACACTAAAGGATCTAAATGTTAGCTGCAGGGCATATGACCCCTTTTTGACCCCTGATAGTTGTGTCGATTTGTGCAGCTTTAATGAGGTACTAGCATCAGATATCATCTGTGTTCACACCCCTCTAACTCATGATGGGGAATATCCTACGTTTCACCTTATAGGGCCTGATGAGCTATCAAGGTTAAAACCTGGAAGTCTATTGCTGAATGCTGGGCGAGGGGGCGTGGTTAATAACGAGGCACTCTTGGATTATTTGAAGTCCGGCGGTTCAATTGAAACCGCCCTTGATGTTTGGGAGTCTGAGCCTGAGGTATGCTTAGAATTACTAGAACAGGTCTCTATAGGAACTCCTCACATAGCGGGCAATACCGTTGAGGGCAAGCGCAATGGAACCTCTATGGTGTATGAGGCATTTCTCAGTTGGATAGGAACAACAAGCGACGATATGTCCGATAACAGCCTCCAACCAATTGTGCTCGACTCTAAGGAGGTAATAGATTCAATCTCGGATGCTATTTTAAGTAGCTATGATCCTCGGCGAGATGATTTAGCTATGCGCACTGCTTTCACGGGGCTTGAAGAGGGTTCTGTAAGGCAGAGGAAGGCTTTCGATCATTTGAGGACAAATTATCCACTCAGGCGAGAATATTCGGGGACATGTGTTGATTGGACGCAGTGGTCTAGTAACCCAAGATTGAAAAAAGAGTTAGATATTCTCGGTTTTCAGTTAGCTGACCCTAAATCCTAGAGAGTTGTCGAGTACAAGAACCACCCTCTATCGTCTGATTGTCTTGGCGAACATTTTTCAAAAAAGTGTCCAGTCGGTCAATAGCCTTAATTAATACATTTTGGTCTGGTAAAAATACAATTCGGAAGTGCTGGGAGTCTTTGCAGGCAAAGGCAGAGCCCTGCACTAAAAGTAAGTGCTGTTGCTTTAACAGCTCAAGAACAAAGTTTTCATCGTCATCCACAGGATACATGCTCGGATCTAGCTTAAAAAATAGATACATAGCAGAGCGCGGCTTTACGCAGGTAATTCCGGGGATCTTGGTTAGTAAGTCGTAGCACAAGTTTCGTTGCGCCAAAAGTCGTCCTCCCGGAAGTATTAAATCTTGAATACTCTGTCGGCCCCCCAGTGCTGTTTGCACGGCAAGCATTGCTGGTACGTTAGCGCATAGTCGCATAGAGGCTAACATTTCCAAACCTTCGATATAACTCTCAGCGTTTTCTTTATTTCCACTGATGAGCATCCAGCCGGACCTAAAGCCCGCTAAACGGTAGGTCTTTGACAGGCCATTGAAAGTTAAACAAAGGGTATTTGTAACCAATAATGAAAGAGGGTGATGTACAGCACCGTCGTATAGAATACGATCATAAATTTCATCAGCAAATATTACTAGATTGTTTCTCTCAGCGATATTTACCAATTCGATAAGCGTCTCTCTTGAGTATACTGCACCGGTTGGATTGTTGGGGTTAATGATGACTAATCCACGAGTCCTTTCAGTTATCTTGCTTTCTATATCTGCAATATTTGGTTGCCAGTCATTGGACTCGTCGCAGTCGTAATGAATCGCAGAGCCGCCTGAGATGGACACTGCCGCTGTCCATAAAGGGTAATCAGGGGAGGGTATTAGCACTTCATCTCCTTGATTGAGCAGTCCTTGCATAGACATCACAATCAATTCACTGACGCCGTTACCCATGATGATATCGCCCACATCGATATTCTTCAAACCTTGCACCTGGTAACGTTGCATAACGGCTTTTCTTGCTGAGAAGAGTCCTTTGCTCTGAGAGTAACCCTGGGCCTCACGAAGATTGGAAATGACATCACGCATAATTTCGTCAGGGGCGTCAAAGCCAAAGGCCCCTGGATTGCCAATGTTAAGTTTTAAAACTTGCTGACCTTCCTCTTCCAGCAAGTTTGCATAATCCAGTACCGGGCCCCGGATCTCGTAATTCACATTTTTAAGCTTTTCAGACTGCAGTGTTTTGTCCATCATTGTCTCTTGAGGCGGTTCGCGAGTGGTGGCGCATTGTACGCAATAAATCAACCTATTGGTGGATCAATTAGGTATATATAGACTTCTTAAAGTAATGAGGCTTTAGATTTCAAATTTCTGGTACCCGCTTTTTAGCAAATCCTTTGCTCTAGAATCCTCTTTTTCTCATTGTCTATTTTGTTACTTATGTGCACTCTGCTTTATCCAATATCACATAAATCTAGTCTAAACAAAAAGTTTGTTATTCGCCTAGATCGTTTTGAGGTTACAAACCAATATACGCGGGGTAATGCGAACTGAGGTTATGCTAAATAAGGCCACTAAACTTTTTGATCAACTGGCAGCGTTGACGATCGCCGGTTATTGCTTAAGCTTTATTACTGCTAAGTTTATTTTTAACCCTGGTGGCTTTCCAATCGCGTATTTTGTTTTTTTCCCATCTACTAGGGTTAATGCTTATTGTTTCGGGTATACCGTTAATTTTCATGCACTTCCGTAAGACAGCTCGATTGAAGCTTGATATGATTTTAGCTCTCATAATATTTTGTATTCCTATAATCTGGTTTGATAAGCAGTATGGTTGGTTAAATATCAACGTTACAGCGGCTAATGATTACAGTACGGATGTTGAATTAGTTCCTCAGTTTTCGAGATCAAAGCATGATCGTCTAGATTTCAAGGAAGTTCACCCATTATGGAGATTTTTGAATGTTCCGGATAAAGTCGTTAAAGCGCCTGGTATCGACTCTATTGTTCTAGACATGGAACCTAAAATGACCTCCAGGCTCGTCAAGCGAGCCCTAGTCATGCTGGGTTGGCCTAGAACTAATACTGGCTATACTGGTATCACTATTGAAGCCTCGGCGAATATAGTAGCAAAGGAGCAGGTGACCGACCTTGTTATAAGAATTCTACCTAAAGGAGAAGGTGGTAGCTTGATGGATGTTCGATGATCGTCCCGCGCTCACCGCAGAGATCTTGGTTCAAACATAGTTATTATTAGAAAGTTTATTGATCATTTAGACCTATAAATAGCAAAAAGTAAAAAGGCTTTAAATTAAGGCTAGTTATGCTTGACACTTTTCTTGTGGCTACTTATCATGCGCGCCTCCTAGCCAATCACGTCCCGTTCGTCTAGAGGCCTAGGACACCGCCCTTTCACGGCGGTAACAGGGGTTCGACTCCCCTACGGGACGCCATTTTTATACGTTGCCAGATTCTTGGCTTCTGCGGGAATAGCTCAGTTGGTAGAGCGGTACCTTGCCAAGGTACAGGTCGCCGGTTCGAACCCGGTTTCCCGCTCCATTTTCCAAAAACCCTTGTAGCCATTAGGCTATGGGGGTTTTGTGAATATATAGTCTGCTTCTTCCGTGTTCTTCCTCAATATTGTCATGCTTAAGTTGATAATTGTGACTATTAAGTTATGCTCCCATCGATGACAAAAAAACTACTTCTAATTTGTATTCTTGTTTTTACATCTTCCGCTTGTTACTCGTCGGAGGTAACGACCTATTATTTCATTCGTCATGCTGAAAAATTACGTATTGATAAATCTGATCAAAATCCAAGTCTTACAGAAAAGGGGCTGAAGCGCGCAGATGCATGGCGGGCAGTATTTTCCAATATCAATCTTGATGCCGTTTATTCGACAGACTACGATCGGACAAAATTAACAGCTAAACCCACAGCTGATAGTAAAAACTTACCAATATTCATATATGATTCAAAAGACATTTACTCAGATTCTTTTCAGCGTGAAACTAGTGGTCAAACTGTTCTGGTAGTTGGCCATAGCAATACAACTAACGTTTTTGCCAATAAGGCTCTGGGGATAGAAAAATATAGTCAGATTGATGATAACAATAATTCAAATCTCTATATTGTCACCGTCATTGATGAAAAGCCTTCTTCGGTTCTGTTAAAAATTGATTAAGCCAGGACGCTCTGCAGGTTCGATTCACTTATGACTTGATTGGCTGCTATTATTAGCTATGCTTAATTAACCTACCCCTTTTTTTTAAATATATTTGCAATACAGCAGAAGGAAGAAAAATTGAGAACGATATTAATCAAGATACCAATCCTTATGGTAATACTTTATATCGCAGGGTGTGCTAATCAGAGTCCGGCAATAAATAGTAAGGATAAGTGGATCTTCGCGCATATGGCCACCCATGCCCAGATATCCAACAATACAACTTTAGTTATTCCTCTAACACAAGATATCATTGCTTTTACTCAATACCCTTACCAAAAACAGGCTGCCTTTACAGGATCGGAATTCACGTCATTTTTGGAGAATGAAAATAAAACTGGAACGCGTCATGCCGTATTGTCTTGGCTTAATGGTGAAAAAATTGAACAAGTAACGCTAATAGTTAAAGATATCGTTATCAGTGAAGAGCATAAAAGCATCGTCTACAGTACAGAAGCTGTTAGGTCTTTGCGTGGCGTCAGGGAATTGGTATCTCCACATCTATACATGGATAGATATCAAACTAAGAGAAACAAGAAGTCACATGAGTATCGATATCCTCATACAGACCATTACCCTCGGCAACAAGCAGAGTATGCGACGCGTAATAGAATGCCTACTGGAAAGAAACAATAAGGTACCTTTAAGGTTCCTAGCACTAAAAGATACCAAGAGATAGGCCTGCGGCCATGCCCAAGCCAAACTCTTCGCATTTTTGCTGATGCTCATCCTTAAAGCCGCCAACTATAATCAAAGGGTCATTGATCTTGCGCAGAGGGTAGCCCTTCACAATGCGATCAACCTCACGCACTGCGCCGGTGCCATCGTTGCCTGAACTCACGAACATGCAATAGGGTAGGTTTATCTGGTGTGGTTCAGCGGGGTAGAAAGTACGATCAAAAAAATCTTTTAATGCGCCACTCATGTAACCAAAGTTCTCTGGCGTACCAAAAATAATACCGTCGGCCCAAAGCAAGTCATCTAAAGTTGCATCGAAGGCTCTTAAGAAACGTGTTTCGACGTCTTCGTCCTGTTGACAGCCTGCATAGACAGCTTGAGCCATACGCTCAGTTCCACCGCTTTGACTGTGATAAATGACTAATAAATTTTTCATCAATATGTCTACACCGTAGCAATATATTTAGGTTAATCACACTACAATTTATTGAGAAGTACTTAATTATCTAGTTCGTAATTAAGATTCTGCCACTCTACAAGGATACGTATGATTTATCTGCTTGCAATAAGTTTTGGTGTATTTTCGATTGCATTTTATTCTAATTTGCCTAGCACATGGATTTTTGTCGTTTTGTCACTGAGTTCAGTCCTGCGTTTTGGTTTCCTGTGAATTAAGCACAGACAACCTCGTTGAGTATGTATAAATAACTTGGAGTTAATCTCAGCCTAGGTATGCCCATAACCCCATGATGTGTTTTAATTACGCTGGTTAGCGAGCTCCAGTGAAGTTTAAGGCTAAGTAAACCTACAATAAAAGAGAATAGTCATGGTGGTATTGGCTTTTAGTGCCCCGCAAAGGACTCTGGATGACCCAAGTCCCGAGTTTTTTGAATTGAATTGTGAAGAACCTAACGAGTTTTTAGTCTATGTCTGATACCGGTAGCCCCTCAGGAACGAAAACCTATTTACGACTACTGTGGTATGTGGCTCGTTACTGGTTCCCATTTTTAATTGCTGTGTTTGGTTTACTACTGCATTCCCTAGCAGAAATTGCTTTTATTGATTTGTTTCGTTACATGACGGATATCGTAGGGGTACTTACAGGCTCCGTGGCCGATACTGCAGCTATTGCCTCATCGGGGTTTACCGGTGGTATGGCTAATAGACTTCTTGGAGATGAGTGGGTTAATGAACCTTGGCTGGTCATTCCCTTATTTTTGGTTTTGATCAGCGCGGCGAGAGGTGTGGGTTATTTAATAGGTACCTATTTTCTTGCTTATGTTGCCAATTATCTTGTGCACGCATTGCGGACTGATCTCTTTGAGCGCTACCTGTTGCTTCCATTTAAGTTTTTTGATCAGGCGATGTCTGGTCATTTAGTATCTGTGGTGACCTTCAACGTACAGCAGGTGACAGAGGCAGGCACCAAAGCCATCAAAACAGTGATTCAGCAGGGCAGTTTAGTTATTGGTTTGATGGGTTATTTAATCTACACCAATTGGATTCTCACTCTGTTCTTTATTGCTGTATTACCCTTGATTGGTATGATCGTCACTAAGGTCAGCAAGCGATTTCGGCTAATTAGTAAGAACATTCAGTCAGCGATGGGAGATGTTACTCACGTCACCCAAGAAGCCGTTCATGGCTATCAAGAAGTACGTATGTTTGGTGCCAAAAAGAGCGAGCGGCAACGGATGAAGAAGGCAAGTCATGGTAATAGAAGACAGAACATGAAAATGGCATTTACTAGTGCTTTGAGTAACCCACTAATCATCTTTATTGTTTCTTTCGCCTTTGCTGGCGTTACCGGATTTATGCTCAACCCGTTCATTTTGGATACCATGTCTACGGGTAGTTTTGTTGCTTTCATTATGGCGTCAGGCGTGCTGATCAAACCAATACGTCAGTTGACTGAAGTTAACAGTGATATTCAGAAAGGAATTGCTGCTTCTGAATCAATTTTCGCTATTATTGATAGTCCTGCTGAGGTGGATAAGGGCCGATACAAAACTGAGTCCGTGACAGGTAGGTTGGATTTTTCTAACATCAACTTTAGCTACGAAGGCGCCAAAAAAGAGGTGCTTAAGGATATTAATTTCTCGGTCAGTCCAGGTGAAACTATTGCTCTAGTGGGCTCCTCAGGCAGTGGTAAAACATCCCTAGTAAGTTTGATACCGCGATTTTACAACCACGAGGAAGGTAAGATACTGCTTGATGGTACTGATGTTAATGACTTTTCTCTGGTAAATCTGCGTAGTCATATTGCGATTGTCAGCCAGAATGTCACTTTGTTTAATGACACTATTTTTAATAACATCGCCTACGGTGAGCTGCAGGGGCGGTCTGAAGAAAAGGTGAGAGCCGCGGCTCAGGTGGCTCATGCAACTGAGTTTATTGACGAAATGCCTGATGGTTTTGATACGCAAGTAGGTGATGATGGAGTAATGTTGTCTGGTGGGCAACGACAGCGTATCGCAATCGCTAGGGCAGTGCTAAAAAATGCTCCAATCCTTATACTTGATGAGGCTACGTCCGCCTTAGATACCGACTCAGAGCGCCATATCCAAGCTGCCCTAGAGGAGTTGATGAAAGGGCGTACAAGCTTTGTAATCGCTCATCGGTTGAGCACTGTGGAAAAAGCAGACCGCATACTTGTCCTCGAGAAAGGCCAAATTATCGAGCAAGGAACCCACGAGGAGCTGATTAAAGTGAAAGGCCGTTACGCTAATCTCTATCGCAAGCAGTTTGACGAACCTCAGGTGGATTAAGTTTGTCTGTTGAACGGTTTTGGACAAATGCTTGGTACCAAAAGAGTACTTGGCTTGTACTGCTTGTTCCTCTGTCTTGGTTGTTTAGAGCGATAAGTAGGTTTCGACGTATTGTTCTTCAGTGGCGGTTTCAAGGGCAGTCATACGCGATGCCTGTCGTTGTTATTGGTAATATTTCCCTTGGTGGAAGCGGCAAGACACCCTTAATTATTGCGTTGGCGAAGGCACTTTCAGAAAGGGGTTATTCTGTCGGAGTAGTTAGCCGAGGTTATGGTGGTGCCTCAGCACAATATCCGTTGGTTGTTGGTCCAGATACCCTAGTAAGTCAAAGTGGTGATGAGCCCTTGTTGATTGCTAAGAAGCTAGGTTGCCCAATAGTGGTAGATCCTAATCGAGCGAGAGCAGTCGAGAAATTGGTCAAAAGCTTTTCATGCGATCTTATTCTTAGTGATGATGGGTTACAGCATTACCGCTTGCATAGAGATGTTGAAATTGCCGTTGTGGATGGCCGTCGTCGCTTCGGTAACGGTTATACTTTGCCTGCAGGGCCACTCAGGGAATCTCCCAGACGGCTAAAGGAAGTTGATTTCATCATTCAAAATGGCGGGATCGTCGAACCTGATGACCCCGAGACTTATATCGTACAACTGGAGATTTCGGGACTTCGTCGGTTTGGTTCGAGCGAGTTGATCGGGTTTGATCAATGGGTTGAGTCCACTAATATCCATGCTGTTGCCGCAATAGGGCATCCTGAGCGTTTCTTTGAGAGTCTCAGGCAAATGGGCTTTAAAGTGGATTCAGGGCCTAAGAACGACCACCAAGTGCTTACAGCGAGTGATATTGGGTTCGATGATGATCTACCCGTCGTGATTACCGCGAAGGATGCCGTAAAGTACGAGGGCTCGGTGCCCGATAACCTTTGGGTATTAGAAGTAGAAATGGCGTTGGATAATGAATTTGTATCTAGTCTTATTGATTGCGCAGGTCTTTCTGTGACGAGCGCATAAGTTAACCTTATAATGTCGGTACACTTTCTTTTAATTGATGAGTAGTTTATGGCTTTTGTTGTAATTATACCGGCTCGTTATGCCTCATCGCGGCTTCCTGGGAAGCCTCTAAAGGATATTGCTGGGCTTCCAATGATCCAGCGAGTCTGGCAACAAGCTTGCAAAAGTAGCGCTTCTCGAGTGGTGATTGCAACAGACGATGGTCGAATCAAATCTGTAGCAGAAGCGTTTGGTGCAGAAGTTTGTATGACTCGAGAGGACCATGTGTCAGGAACGGATCGTCTTCAAGAGGTCGCCAGCCAATTAAATCTCGCCGAAGACCAAGTTGTGGTCAATGTACAGGGAGATGAACCTTTGATTCCACCGATGGTTATTGATCAGGTTGCGAGTAATCTAAGTATCAATGAAGCTGCGGGAGTTGCAACACTGCGCGAAGCTATAACATTGGACGAAGATCTGCAAAACCCTAATATTGTAAAGGTTGTAGCAAGCGTGAGCGGCTTAGCGAGTTACTTCAGCAGAGCACCCATCCCATGGGTGAGGGACAAGCGCTTGTCCGAGGGTTGTAATGCCCACCGTCATATAGGGATTTACGCCTATCGAGTAGCTTACTTGAATCGGTTTGTTCAATGGCCGGTAGCACCTGACGAGCGAGCTGAATCACTGGAGCAACTGCGGTTTTTATGGAATGACGTCTCGATCCATGTCGATGATGCTATTGCTGAGGTTCCTGGGGGTATCGATACTGAGGAAGATCTAAAAGCGATATCACTTCTTTTCTAAACGTTTTATGTAAATTTATAAGCTGAAAATAAATTATGGTTAACACTTCGGTTCTTTTTGTTTGTTTGGGCAATATTTGTAGGTCTCCAACAGCACATGCTGTTTTCCAATCGATGGTTGATAGGGCTGGATTAACCGATCGGATTAATGTTGATGGGGCAGGCACTGGCGATTGGCACCTTGGGCACCCGCCCGATAGTCGATCAGCGGCTACAGCATTGTTGCGAGGCTATGATATGTCGACTCTCAGGTCTCGCTTGGTTGCGGTGGATGATTTCTCTAGCTTTGATTATATCATTGCCATGGATGCGGATAATCTGAAAAACTTAAAAGCTATGGGTCCCACTAATTTTAGTGGCCAATTGAAACTACTTTTGGATTTTTCGAGCAAGCCTGAGTATCAAGAGATTAGCGAGGTCCCAGATCCTTATTATGGTGGTGAAGACGGCTTTCCATTGGTTTTAGACTTAATTGAAGATGCTTGCGCGTCACTGCTGAATCATATTAGAACTCAGATTAACGCCTGAAATGACCGAGGCTAATAGTTTCACAGTTGAAACCGACAAGTGCTTACAAGCACTCAACAGCTTGGCTTTGCCTGCCAAAGCCTCCCATTTTTGCACATTGTCTCAATTTCATCATATCAAACAGGCTTTGGATTTTGCTACAGACAATGACCTGACTGTTATCCCGCTGGGCGCAGGTAGCAATATCGTCTTGGCATCTAATTTAACCGGTTTAGTGTTGTCTTTGAACTTGTTGGGCATTACTAAGCAAAAAGGTAGTACGAGCAATAATGATACTGTTGACGTCACTTTTGGTGCTGGTGAGAATTGGCATAACGCTGTTATTTATACTTTAAAGCAAGGTTGGTATGGGCTTGAAAACCTGTCATTAATCCCTGGAAATTCTGGAGCTGCTGCCATACAGAATATAGGGGCATACGGTGTGGAGTTGGCAGATGTGTTGGTTTCTTTGAAGGCTGTAGATATTGAGTCTGGTGCTTTATTAAATCTGACCAATCAAGAGTGCAAGTTTGGCTATCGAGATAGTATTTTTAAGCAATCATTGAAAGATAAATGCATTATTACCGAGATTACTTTGCGTTTAACCAAAACACCCATGGTCAATCTTGATTATCCTGCGCTAAGGGCGTATTTTCCCGAATCGAGGACTCTGCCATCACCTTTGTTGGTCTCTGATGCTGTTTGCCAAATACGTCGGTCAAAGTTGCCAGATCCGAAGGAGTTGCCTAACGTCGGTAGTTTTTTCAAAAACCCAATTGTTTCAGCGGAAACATTGGGCAGAATGCAGAAAGAGCACAGCGCTCTGGATATAGAGCTACCTTTCTACCCACAGGACGACGGAAGCATCAAGATACCTGCAGCTTGGTTGTTGGAGTATTGTAACTTTAAGGGTTTTCGCCGCGGCTCGGTTGGCGTGCATAAAGATCAAGCATTGGTTTTGGTCAACTACAATGATATTGAGGGTAGCGATAGTGCTAGGGGAATCTTGCAATTAGCCCAGGAGATTCAACGAACGGTCAAAACTGAATTTGGAATTGATCTTGAGGTGGAGCCGAGGATCTATGGATCTCTTTGACCACCAGATCATCCCGCTTAGGTTAACCAATGAACGGGCTAGCGAAGTCATGTTTTGGCCCAACTGGTTAGGGAAAAGCCTCGCAGATATCTTACTAAATACCGCTATTAGTCAAACACCATGGCGACAGGATTTTATAAGGATTATGGGTAAAAAAATACCCGTACCTCGACTTCAGAACTGGTTTGGTGATCCCAAGACTAGTTACACATACTCGAGGATTAGATTACAGGCAGTGGCTTTTCCACAATGGCTGGACAAACTCCGAGCTGATGTAGAGAGTGAAACGGGAAAACGTTTTAATCGAGCTTTGGTTAACTATTATAGAAGTGGCCAGGATAGTGTTGATTGGCATGCTGATGATGAGCCAGAGCTTGGGTTTGAGCCGGTTATAGCAAGCGTCAGTGTTGGGTGTGATCGTGTATTTCAGCTACGTCATAACGAGACAAAAGAAAAAGTGAAAATAAATCTGCCCCATGGTTCTCTATTGCTCATGGGTGCGGGGATTCAGGAATATTGGCAGCATAGCATTGCTAAGGTAAAAGATTTAGACGATCCGAGGGTTAATTTTACTTTTCGCTATATGCCACCGAATGATTGATGAATCTGCACTATGGAGTAACAGATGAAATTATCTAAGTTTGGGCAGAAATTCGCCGAGTCTACGGGGATCGTGGACCTGATGGATGATTTGGGTAGTGCCCTCAATGAAAATCCAGAGATGATTTTCATGGGAGGTGGCAATCCAGGCAGGATTCCAAAGGTTGAGGCTATTTTTAAAGACCGATTAGAGTCCGTGTTGCAGGATCCCGAGCAGTTGCATAGCCTCATGGGAATTTATCAATCTCCTCAGGGAGATAAGGGGTTTTTGACTCAAATTTCTGGACTTTTAAAAAAGCAGTTTGGATGGAATGTTTCTGATCGTAACATCGCAGTTTCAAATGGCAGTCAACCGGCCTTTTTTATTCTAAACAACATGCTGGCAGGGCAGATGCCTGATGGCGACCATAAATCAATTCATTTACCCCTCGCGCCAGAATATATTGGGTATACAGATATTGGTCTTAGCGAACCTTTTTACACAGCTACTCGACCCGATATTGAACTCCTTGATGAGGATTTATTCAAATATCGCGTCGATTTTTCAAAGCTTAAGGTTAACCGGTCAATTGCCGCTCTGTGCGTTTCTAGGCCAACCAACCCGACGGGTAATGTACTGACAGATAATGAAGTTGAACACCTCGATGAGATAGCTCAGGGCGCTGACATTCCGCTAATTATAGACGGAGCCTACGGCTTACCTTTTCCGGGAATAATATTTAATCAAGCGAAACCTCATTGGAATAACAATACAATTTTAGTCTTGAGCCTCTCTAAATTGGGGCTTCCCGGGGTAAGAACGGGGATAGTGGTAGCTAAAGAAGAGCTTATAACTGCATTTGCCAAAGCCAATACCGTTGTAAGTCTTGCCTGTGGGAACTTTGGGCCAATTATTGCTCGAGAGCTATTTAAGTCCGGAGAAATTCTTTCTTTGAGTAAAGGTTTGATCAATCCTTTTTACAAACACCGAGCGGCAATGGCAGTAGATTGGTTCAAGAAAGCTCTTAAAGGGATTTCTTATAGAATACATAAGCCTGAGGGTGCTATTTTCCTATGGTTATGGTTCGAAGGATTACCAATTACGAGCCAGGAGTTATACGAACGCCTGAAACAGCGGGGCGTATTGGTTGTACCAGGACATAATTTCTTCCCGGGGATGGGAGATGGCTGGCGGCATCAGCAGGAGTGTATCCGCGTTTCCTATGCTCAAGACGGTGAAACTGTGCAAAAAGGAATTAAGATAATCGCAGAAGAGGTCAAGAGAGCGTTTTCGCAATGACACCAGAACGATTTGCCAAAGCAGTGCAGGTGCTCAACTATCGTCAACCAGATCTTACTGTTGTCACCGACCAGGTGCATAAGGGTCAGAATTTATCGGCGATTATTCGAACTTGTGACGCTGTGGGTATTATGGCTCTTCATTCGGTCTATGATGCGGCAACTTTTAAGGCTCATACAGGCACAACTATGGGTACTCATAAATGGGTCGAAACTAAGATATTTCGAGATATTGATGCGCCACTAAAAAGATTAAAAGACGATAATTATCAGATAGTTGCTGCAGACATATCAGGAAGTACCAAAGACTATAGAGATATCGATTACAGCGTACCAACCGCTCTGCTTTTGGGTGCGGAAAAATATGGCATTAGTGATGCTGCATATCCTTACATAGATCAGTGTATCACCGTGCCAATGATGGGGATGGTTGAGTCTTTTAATGTCAGTGTTGCCTGTGCCATTATCCTAGCGGAGGCGCGACGTCAAAGAGAAACTTTAGGTCACTATAGCAAACGGCAGATTTCCGACGATGTTTTTAGAAAAACGATTCTTGAGTGGACTCAGCCGCTGGTCGCCAGGTATTGCCAAAAACACAATATTACTTACCCAGAGCTTGATGATAATGGCAATATCCAAGACTTAGATTGGCGCACTAGGGGTCATGTTCTAGATTGACGTAGTCCGAATATGCAAAGTCGATCCAATCGCATTGGTGTCGAGAATTGCAAATGAATGGTGCCATCCTAGGCAAGTAGAAAGGATGAAGACATTACCAGCGACGGGGAATATGAATCAAACAGAGTTAATAGGCTGACGTACTGCTGATCTCGCACTACGGCGGAGTATCATATTGACCTAATAAATTGTAAAGTTCTCTAACCTGATCATGGCTTAAAGATTGGAATTTACTTTTGAAAACCTCAAACCCCAGATTAAACGCCAAACCCATGGATATTAAATAGGCATCCTCGTCGTCGTCATCTTGATTTTCGTTGTTACTATCCGACTCGTAAAGCATCCGGTTGGACCTCTGTTATTATTACAGTTACCTAAAAGGAATGTTAAAGCGATGCTTACCGCGTTTGTTTTTAACGTTCCTTTTGTAAGGAACATCTTTTGTAAGGAACATCCATGTAGAGTGACTTCCAAATTCGGGCTTCAGTTCTTTTGAAAAATTAGTAACACTAATAACTTCAAGTTTAACTTAAAGCCCAAGGCTTAGCAAACTGGTAGCAAAAAAGAATATTTTTTTGAGGTCAATAAACTGACAAATCCAGTATTAGAAACTTTTTTTCGAGTGCGTCATCTGGGGGCGCACAGACCTCTGAAAATATAACAAATTCATCGGCACCTTTTTTTTGAACCAGATAATAAGGCACATTGGTTGACATACGAGTTTGTTTGTAAGATATATTTTCAAGCACATCTATGCATTTAAACAGCATTCCTTCGAAAGCCTGCCACGGTCTTGCAGCACCGTCGTCTACTTCTATAAGGTATTCCTTGTCGACGCGAATAAAAAATTTGCAGCTTTCCTCAGGCCATACTATTGATTCATTAAGAATCAAGTTAGGCTCGCTCGTGCTGTAACGGACTTCTTTAGTTGCAACGGAAGGTAAAGATTCAATGATGTTAGGATCAATTTCTGTGGGGTGAACGTCTAAATAGTTCGCTAGCTTAACAACAGTTTGAGATGACATAGCTGTAATGCCATTTAGGTACTGACTCAACGCGCCCTGGGTCCATTTAAGTTGAGTCGCAGCTAGAGCTTGAGTAACCCTCATCTCTTTCTTGCGGATATTCCATATCCTCTTAAGATTACCTGCAATCTCAGTCTGACTCCCTGCCTCCATTTGCACTAACTCCAATTATATTTGGGATGAACCCGTTGATGACATTTCAGTTTTAGATAACTCGTCCTCCATAATGTTACTGACTTATTATATTAGCTGTAAAGATGTTTCCTAATATAATTCTAAGGTAGACTACGCCTCTAATGTTTTCATAATTATGCTAATTTTGTTAATGGATTCTGCAAGCTCTTCACTGGGTTCAGAGTCCGCAACGATCCCGCCACCGCCCCAGCAATGCATTTTTTGATTGCTCGCTAAAACAGTCCTTATGGCGATATTAGTATCCATTCTGCCGTTGCTGCTTATATATCCAATACTGCCGCAGTAAACAGAGCGTTTTAAAGGCTCAAGTTGTTCAATTATTTCCATGGCCCTTTTTTTCGGTGCGCCTGTTATTGAGCCCCCAGGAAAAGCATCTCGGAGGACATCCAGAGCGCTGCTGGTTGGTGATAATTTGCCAATTACCGTACTTACAAGATGATGAACATTGGGAAATGTTTCAAGAGCAAAGAGTGTTGGGACGTTAACAGACCCTGGAGTACAATTTTTGCTGAGGTCATTACGCAGCAGATCAACAATCATTACATTCTCCGCGCGATCTTTCTGGCTGTTCCGCAAAATTTCTGCATTTTGTGTGTCTTCTTCGGTAGATTTGCCTCTTGGGATGGTTCCTTTAATCGGTTTGGTCTCTACTGTGAACCCCTCAGCTGATTCATGTTTAGACACCTTTAAAAACCGCTCTGGAGACATAGATAAAATGGCTCTATCCGTCCATTTCCAAAAAGCTGAATAGGGCGCAGCTACAGTCTTTCTTAGTCTGAGGTAAGCATTCCATTCATCTCCCAAATAGGGTGCTGAAAAATGTTGGGCGAAGTTCGTTTGATAACAATCTCCACTGTTAATATATTCTTTGATTTGCTCAATATTTTCAAGATATTCATCAGCTCCCAGTGTCGCAGAGAACTCAGCAGTAAGTGCAAATTCACCTGCCAACTCACAATCCACTTGTTTTGATTTCTTTAATCGGTCTAGAACCTCGTTTCTAAGTTGTGCAGAACAGTTCTCATGAATGATGACCTGAGCTATCTGTTCATCATGATCTACTATGAGGGCCCATAAAAACCGACCAATCCTCATATCAGGAAAATCTACTGCCACTGCAGTTAAGTCAGGAATTTCGATGAAGCGCCTTCCTAAATCGTAGCCAAAGAAGCCTAAAAGACCCCCAGTAAATGCAAGATTTTCGTAACCCTCTTGTATCGGCTGTAAAGGTTCTAATATTTCTTGAGCAAGATCAAAAGGATCCCTCGTGCTTTGGGCAGTGCCCTGGCTATCAAAAATAGTAGAGGTGTTGCCTTTTGTTTCGATAATGATATCCGCTGAACTTGAGATAATATCAATATTACCTTGAGAACTCGTGGGCCTGCCACTATCTAGCCAGATAGCCTCGGGCATATCCCTGATTGCATCAAAAAGTCCTGTGCAGTCGCAGACATAGGGTATTTCATGGCAGGTAACAGACTTCATTAGGCTTTAAGTTTTCCATCGTTCTGATTTAGTAGTTTGATCCAGCTCTAAAGCGGCTACTTTATGGATTAAATAGATTATACGCAATCATCAATTGACACTTTTAATGGTTTAATTCATCTTATCAACTTATATAAAAATAGGGTCAAAAACATGCTGATGATACGTAATGCTAACGCTGACCAAGATGCCAAAATGCTAACCCAGCATAACTGTGCCATGGCCTTGGAAACCGAAGGAAAAGTATTAGACATAGAGTCTGCAGAACTGGGTGTTCAAGGTCTGTTTGATAGGCCGCAATTCGGTTTTTATTTAGTTGCAGAAGTCGACGGACAACCGATTGCCAGTCTGATGGTTACCTATGAGTGGTCTGATTGGCGTAATGGCTTATTTTGGTGGATTCAATCAGTCTATGTAAAACCAGCTTTTAGGCGAGCAGGGGTGTATAAGAGTATGTACAAAAAGCTTAAGGCTATGGCGATTGCAGAAGTAACTCCGGTTTGCGGTTTTAGGCTCTATGCGGAAACACAAAATATTGCTGCCCATAAAACCTATGAAAACAGTGGTATGCATCAGTGTGAATATCTAATGTTTGAAGAAACCGCGGTTTAAACCGGAAACAATCGACTCAGAAGCGCGGGCACAGCGGTTTCGACTCTCAATATCCGTGGGCCTAAATGCATAGGGTCAAAGCCAATTGCCGAGAGTTTTGTTACTTCGTAAGGGATAAACCCTCCTTCAGGGCCTATGGCTAAAGTTACTTGGCTGTTTAAGTTTATCGGACAGGGTTTTTTGGCTCCTGGATGAGCAATAATTGCTCTTGAGCCTCCGACGATGTCGGTTAGTTCATCCTCAACAAAAGGTTTAAACAGCTTACGCAGATGAACGGAGGGGAGGATGGTGTCCTTTGCCTGTTCTAGCCCCAGAATAAGCTGTTCCTCTATTGCTTGTGGTTGAAGAAACGGAGACTGCCAAAAGCTTTTTTCAACTCGGCTAGAATTTATTAAATAGATATTTTTTACGCCCATAGCGGCAATGGTTTGGAGGACTCTTCGCAACATTTTTGGTCGGGGAAGAGCAAGAATGACCGTTATTGGTAAAGGCTTAGGCGGTTGAGCACCCAGCTCTAATGAGATAGTGGCGTGCTCATCGGTTAGCGTGTTGATTTTGCCTCTACCCATAGTACCGTTTATTTCGCCTAAATTAAGAAAGTCACCCTCAGTTAACCGCTGCACTTGTGTAAGGTGATCTAACTGACGACCGCTGATCTTAGCGACGTTGTTTTCGATACTATCTGATTTAAGGAGCATTAGGTTCATAGCGGTAATTGTACCGGAAAATTATCTTTTCAGCCTCGATATCTAGTGCGATTGACAGGAAAACATCAATGGCCTAAAGTCTCACGTCGAGTTTGGCATGGACGCTGGCTTATCAAGCATTGGTGGTCTTTGTCGGGAGCCCTAGCCCAAAATAAACCAACTCAAAATAATCCAAAATAGAGGCAGATAATGTCAGATAAAATACCGAGAGATAATAGTAATGACTACACGGAGACTATGGCTGGCAGAAGGAGAGAATTTATCTCTGGAAAGACGTCGACGTCTTTAGATCATATTGGTCATTATTCTGTCGATCCTGGCTCAACCGCAGGAAATATTGAAAACTTTTTTGGAGTAGCTCAGATACCTATGGGTCTGATGGGTCCTTTACTTGTGAACGGTGAGCATGCTCAAGGCGAATTTTATGTTCCTATGGCGACCAGCGAGGGTACGTTGGTTGCAAGTTACAACCGTGGAGCGCGCCTAGTGCGAGAAGCTGGCGGGGTTACAGTTTCAGTAGTAGATGACGCCATGCAAAGAGCTCCAGTCTTTATTTTTAAAGATGCTAGAGAGGCACGTGATTTTGGAGTTTGGGTAGAAGAGAATTTCGACCAGATAGCAGCTCAAGCGGAGACAACAACTTCCTCCGGTAAACTGCGCAATATTCAACAATTTGCCGCTGCTCGAATGCGCTATTTGCGCTTTAATTACACTACAGGTGATGCAGCAGGGCAGAATATGGTTGGTAAAGCCACTTTTGTGGCCTGTGAATGGATTAAAGCTAACTACTCAGGAATTGAGCGTTATACCCTCTCAGGCGCCATGGACACGGATAAGAAGCATTCACAGCTTAATACTCTGCATACAAGAGGAAAGCGTGTTATCGCTGAGATAACCATTCCCAGCGGCTTACTTGAAAAAGTAATGGGCACAACCGCTGAAGCTTTGTATAAGGCCCGTTCTGTAAATCAGGTTGGCTCTTTACTTGCTGGTTCGATCAATACTGGAGCGCATTCTGCAAATGGTATTACTGCTACCTTTATTGCCACAGGGCAAGATGTTGCTAATGTTGCCGAATCCTCCGCGGCTATCGTTTATGCAGACCTAGACCATAACGGAAATTATTATTTGTCGATTACCATACCTTCGTTAATTGTCGCTACCTATGGAGGTGGTACGGGTTTACCCACGCAGCAAGAATGCCTCAAAATGATGGGGTGTAGCGGTGCCGGTAAAGTGAACAAGCTAGCTGAAATTATTGGTGCAACAGTAATGGCAGGTGAAATCTCCTTAATGAGTGCCGTATTGGCCGGAGACTGGGTGACTAGTCATGACGCATTGGGGCGGAATCGATAATAGATTGAGCGTGCCTTTTGTAGTAATTGTGAGTGAGTTCACTATAATGGCGCCCCTCTGGGCTCGTAGTTCAATGGATAGAATAGGGACCTCCTAAGTCTTAGATGCAGGTTCGATTCCTGCCGAGCCCACCAATTTTTAGCGCGCTATTTAGCTAGTTAAGAGAGACAAAGCGCACGTCCTCAGTGCGCTATTTAGGTAATAACTTCAAACAAGACCTCTGATCGATTTGACGAACGTTGGTCTTTAGCCCAATCTATAAACTATGATTTCAATTTGAGTTACATATGAGCGAATTCCCAAAGTTTAGACAAGCTGATTACCCTAAACTCTATTTAGAGCAGACCGACAAAGATTTGGCGAAAAGTTTACATCCCAGCCTGCGCTATGCCTATTTTAAAACCATAGCTAAGGGTGGCAAATCTCTTATTCAATCGTGCAAAGATTTACATCTTGGTCGAGTAGTTTGTCATAAATCCTTACTGCCTGAGTTTGCCAACGATCCTATTGAACAAAAAAGGCTGCTGCGTGAAGCTCGTGTCTCTGCAATGTTGCAGCACCCTAATACTATGCCTACTTATGAAGTTGGCCGTGATCATCATGGAAACTGCTATTTCACCATGAAGCTAGTCCACGGCTATACGTTTCGAGAAATTATCGATTATCGAGAACGCTATGATGTGACGCAGCTCGTTAATATCATTATTCAAGTAGGTCATGCTCTGCAATACGCGCATACTCACGGTGTTGTCCACCGAGATATTAAACCGGAAAACATCCTTGTAGGCCCTTTTGGTGAAGTCCTGTTATTAGATTGGGGTTTGGCAAAGGTAAGAAGCGAGGAGGGCGCACCGTCGGATATAGACGACATGTCATCCGAATCTCTGACGGAAGATCCAACAATGACTGGCTTTCAAAAGCTGCAGGGAACGATTGCATACATGTCCCCGGAGCAAATTAAAAAGGCTCCCGACATAGATGGCAGAACGGATATTTATAGTCTTGGTGTTGTGCTTTATGAGGCTTTAACCGGGGTTAAGCCGAGCTTGGGTGATACTATGGATAAGATAAAGGCAAGCACGCTAAATGATATTCCAATCATCCCATCAGAAATATCCACGACGCCTATATCACAGGTATTAGATGACATTGTTATGCAGTGCTTGGCCAAAGATGCAAACAAACGGATGCAGAGTGTTGGTGAGCTAATACGCTTACTTAAAGAAGGTTTAGGGGTATAAATAGGCTATATTTAAAGCTTAGCCAGAATGAAAGAAATGTTATCTTGACCTCCACAATCCAGGGCTCTGTCCAGTAATTTTTCACCGTATTCATTTAGGCTATGTTTAAAGCCGATTGCGTAATCCAGCATTAAGTCATCACTAACTTTGTCAGAGAGGCCATCAGTGCAGGCGAGGATAATATCACCGGGCGCGATTTGTGTACTATCACAATCTGGCTTAATTAATAATATACTGCCGATTTTTTGAGTCAGTATACTGGGCGCTCGACGATATAAATCAGGTGCTAAGGTTGCATCAATTTTGTCTCTATCCAGTGTGTGGTCAGTGGTTAGCTGTTTAATGGTCTTATCTAAGCTTCTGATCAAGTAAATTCTAGAATCGCCCACCCAAGAGTAATGAAGTTGATCATCTGTAACCCATAGACAGGTCAGGGTTGTCCCCATAGAGCGATACTTTTCTTCGTTTCTCTGAATAGTAATGATTGTCTCATTAGCATACTTAATAGCATTGCCTAACTCACGGCAAGGATACTTATCTAACACATCTCCACTGGTCTGGCGCAGATATTCGATACAAGCATCGACTGCCAGTTGACTGGCAACTTCACCATAATCATTACCGCCCATACCATCTGCGATAGCTGCTATTTGCAAGGTTGAATCAATCTTGAGGAAATCTTCATTATTACGCCGAACTTTGCCGGGGTCGCTGCAGGAGAAAAATTGAATGTCAGAAGATATCGGCATGGACAACAGTTTACCGATTAACTCGATAAAATTCACCAGATGCACTGAAATGGGCAAAATTAGAGCCTAATAAGCTGTTCGATTAGAATATTGACAGCGGATAGCTGATATTGCTTAAATCATTCGAGGAAAAAGGTTACCTACTAAAATTCCAATCACCAAGGCCCTACGCGTCATGGCACTAGATGATCAACTTGAAATTGAAGAGCCTGCTGAAGCCGTTATGAACGAGTTGGTAGGGCCATTAAGTGAAACTATTCAAGAAATTGGTGGTTTTATATGGCAAATAATAGCGAATAACCTTCCTAGAGATCTACATTGGCAGTTTCTCGCTGTGACCTTAGTTCTTGCCGTCTTTATTTGGCTGGCTAGAAAGGGGCATGGTTCGCGAGGGGCGGATGGGAGAGAGCGACCAGCACCTTTACTGAAGTTTTTATTCCCGAGGGATATTTATACTCACATTTCAGCTCGAGTAGACATCTGGCTATGGGTTACCGAGAGAGTACTAAGACCACTTTGGTTCGTTGGTTTAATGGCGACTGTAGGCCCAAGTGCCGAGTCTGCGATGATATCTAGCCTACAATGGGCTATTGGAGCACCGCTAGGGCTAGAGGTCACTTATGGTTGGATGCTTTTATACAGCTTGGTTACTCTGCTTTGTTACGACTTCGTTTTTTTTATTATTCATTACACGATGCATAGAGTGCCGGCACTTTGGGCAGTCCATAAGGTGCACCATTCAGCTGAAGTATTAACCCCTCTTACACGCTACAGAGAGCACTTTTTAGCCGGCCCTATCTGGGCAGCCGGAAGCGCTCTCAGTTACGGGCTTGTTGGTGGAGTGTTTACTTGGCTGTTTGGCGGAGGCATAACAGCAGCGACCCTTTTTAATATAGGTTTCTTTTCACTACTCTTTGGATTTAACGGTTCTTTTCGCCATTACCATGTCCAATTCAATTATCCGCATTGGCTTTCCCTATGGCTTCATAGTCCAGCGATGCACCACATACACCACAGTTACCTTGAACCCCACTGGGATAAAAACTTTGCAGCAGTGACCAGCATCTGGGATAGGCTCTTTGGAACGCTGTATATCCCCGTTAAGGATGAATACACTCCTTGGGGTATTGGACCCAAAACACAGTCAGAGCACCGTACCTACTTGCAAAACACGTTGGGCCCATTTAATGACTGGTACAAAATGGTAAAAAAAGGAGACTCACCACAAGCTGGTGCAGTGCCGACTAAGAAGCCTATTAGTTAGGTGAAGAAATATTAGCTCAAGGGTAAAAGAGCTAGTTGCAAAGGCTTCCTGCTTGATTTGAATCATGTGAATACATTTTTCTATCCAATCAAACTAAATTACAATTGAATATCAGTAAGTTGCTAGAGCGTAGCTACTAGGGAGGTGTATAAATGGGTTTGTTGGCGATTTATATTGGTTTGGCACTGTCGGTTTCTTTTTTATGCTCGCTATTGGAGGCTACGTTATTGTCACTTACTCCCACATTCTTAGAGAGCCTGGAGAACAAACGACCAAAACTAGGTTTGTTGTGGCGCAATTTTAAATCAGATATCGATAAACCTTTAGCTGCAATCCTATCGTTGAATACAATAGCTCATACTATTGGTGCTGCGGGTGCTGGGGCTCAAGCGACCAAGTTATTTGGAGAGTTATACTTCGGAATAATCTCTGCTGTTCTAACATTGTTGATACTCGTATTTTCAGAGATTATTCCCAAAACCCTTGGCGCTAGATATTGGCGTCAATTAGCGCCAATCTGTGGTTATATTCTTTGGTGGGTTCAATTTTTGATGTACCCCTTAGTCGTAATGGCGAAGATATTAACAGGCTGGATGGCTCCTAAGAGTGAGGCTCCCACAGTATCAAGGGATGACTTCCATATGTTGGCCAACATGGGTCGCAGAGAAGGGGTTATCAATGCAGATGAGGCACGTGCGATAAATACGTTATTGGCTTTCAGAGGGTTGACTGCAAGAGATGTGATGACACCCAGAACAGTCATGGCTACATTGTCTGCGGCTATTCGAGTAGGAGACATTCTTCCTAGTGATCCATCCTTGAGATTTTCAAGAATTCCAATTTATAACAGCAATGATGATGATATTGTTGGCTTTGTCCGTAAAGACGATATATACAAAGAGATCGCCGAAGGTCGTTTAGATACTAGACTTGACAGTCTTAAGCGGGAGCTATTGGGTGCTTTAGAGGTAAAAGCTTTGCCTGAACTGATGCAAACTATGGTTAATGAGCGGGTTTCGATATGCTTAGTTGTGAGCGAGTACGGTGATCCACTTGGGGTCGCTACAATGGAAGACCTAGTAGAAACCATGTTAGGTATGGAAATTGTTGATGAGTCAGATAGTCATATTGATATGCAAGAACGTGCTAGAGAGCTTTGGCGGCTGCGGGCTAACGCAGCGGGTCTAGAGCTCGGTCATGACGAATAATAGGTCGCATTTAGAACAAAAAATCGTGACATTTCTTTTTTAAAAATGGTTGTAAAATAGCGGCCCAATTTATTAGATGAAAAAAGCCCTTTAGGAAAAGGGCTTTTTTGTAGGCCGACTACTTAAGTCTAATCATTAACTCATCTGAGTGCTCTAACACGTCCAATTTCATATCGGCTAGTTCATTCTCATGAATGACAGAAACAGCGGCGACTTTGGCTCCAAAATCAGCATAGCTGTCATACCCACAGACGAAATACCAAGCCTGCTCAGGGCCCCAGAAATGTTCCATCATATTGCACCCGCCAAATGCAGAGTCATAAGCACTAAAGATGGTTGACGCATTCGCTCTTTTTTCGTTATCAGTAAGATAAGGACCAAAGGTATAACGGGCCATAACTACATAAGGTGTTAGTTTTGTGAGATTTGTTTCAACCATCGCCACTAAATGGTCACTATGATTGCCATGAAGTTGCCTAGCTTCTCTTCCTGCAGGCTCATCAGTGTCATTGATTTCGCCAAAATGCTCCCAGCTATCAAAATAACAATAAGTATAAAATGCTCGTTCCCCACCGAATTGATGCCTTAGTAGGCCACAGTTATTAAAGCCACTGCTTTCAAGTGATGCTATACCTTTTTCAAGGCTCTTTGCTAAGGTAGCAGGATTAGTCCCTGCAGGAATGGTGTATGAAGATAGATAAGCAAAGTTGTTTCCCTTCATCTTGTGATTAGCTTCACCTTCTTCGTGGTGAGCACCTGTTACTGAAAAGCTAGCACTGATAAGTGCCAATAAAATAAGTAAGTTTTTCATAATTAATCCTCAAAGTCCGAAGCTTGTGTTTTATGAACACCGCCGTAACTAGCTGGAGAATAATGGGCGCTTCGCAAAACCCAATTACCGTCCTCTTTTACCCAATTCATTGTTACTCGAGTTCTATAGTCATTCATCTTGCCATTACTACCCACCATACCTTCTGAGTAGAAACGCACATGGACGACGTCATCCGCGATCGCAGTCGCTTCTGGATAAAAGTATTGCGTAATTGCATCACCACTTTTCTTCCAGCCAGCGATAGTTTGGATCGCAGGTTGCTTGTGAAAGCTCCCATCGGAATTAGTATCCAAAGTACCAGACTTACTCGAAAGTGCTATTACTGCTTTAAAATCCCGGGTATTTCGAGCATCCATATAGGCCGACAAAGCCTCTAAAACCTCAGACTCACTAGAATCTGAGTGTTGATCTGCATAAGACAAATTACCTAAGCTCATAACAATCAATATTAGTGTCGCTGCTAACTTTTCCATGTATGACTCCTGTTATTAGAATTATTTATGCGTCATGATCATCCAATCATAAGTGCATATTTATAGACTAGCACCTGTGCAAACACTTTGTAAGATTTATTCAGATATCTGATAAAGAGCTAGTCATGTATTGAGCATGCAATGGACTTACCTTTAGCCAACCATCAAGGTGTAGGCGGATATCTGTGTAGGTAAAATAAACAGATATGAAAAACCTCTGTAAACAGGGGGTTTTAAATATATGGCGGTGGGATAGAAGCTCATCGCCATTTTTATACTTCAAAGTCTTTACAGCCTTTGTTAACTCTCGTTTCTTACGAGACTGAGGAAGAGCCGTAGACTTTTTGTGTTGCGGGCCGCAACAATACTTTTTCAGCAATTCTTGCGACGCTAGGAAACTCCTGTACCGATGGGTGACCTCTAGAATCCTTCAACCAGGTAGTCAGCATAAATAAGTAGATATCAACCGCACTGAACTTGTGACCCAGCACCCATTGCTTTGCCCCTATTTGAGTATCGATCACTTGCCATGTTTCACGTAATCGGCGAATACCTCGTTGCATCGCACCGGAATAACCATCGCTCGTCTCAGCAAATCGATCAGGATAATAGTTAAGTTGGAACGCATTCTGAACAGAACTGGAAAAATAGACTAAGGTTTGCAAGAACAAACCTCTGGTCCTTTGATCAGGTCTAGGCGCTAAATCTGCCGAGGGATATTGATCGCATAAGTAAATGGTTATGGCAGCAGCTTCATAAATGGCCACGTCGCCAATAAGCACGGGGATCCAACCATTTGGATTGATTGCCAGTTGCTCGGGAGGACGAG
>ENA-ORDR01000041-ORDR01000041.1-marine-metagenome-genome-assembly--contig:-NODE-41-length-68074-cov-11.664956_pt1 | contig 68074 bp, 70 predicted proteins | sample MGYA00240993_ERZ508538 | MGnify/ENA primary metagenome ERZ508538 (study PRJEB26207, sample SAMN05421999) | marine metagenome | isolation source: Monterey Bay, California, USA | place: USA:Monterey Bay... | reverse complement strand
ACTGGGATAAAAGCAGTATCAGACTTATTACATAGTTCAATCATATCTCTATCGCTATCTTTCAAAGGGTGCCTTATGTCCATAAATATGACCACAGCTTTCAAGGCTTGTCTTTTCGCAAAATATTCCTCTAATAGAGGTGCCCAATCTTTCCTTTTGTGAAAGCTTGATTTTGCAAAACCATAGCCAGGTAAATCAACAAATTTTAAACTTTCATTGACCCTAAAAAAATTAATTTCAGTAGTTCTTCCTGGAGTTTTGCTTATTCTTGCTAACTTTGGATTCTCGGTAAGAGCATTGAGTGCGCTTGATTTCCCAGCATTTGATCTTCCAGCCAATAAAATTTCATCTCCCATATCTTCTGGAAGATTTTTAAACTTGGTTACTCCGAGCATAAACTCAGATTCTTTAAAAAGGTTTTTCATTTAATAGTTTGTATCATACCAACCTATGTTTATAATACACATCACAATACACACTTAATAAGTATATGAAATCAATTTCGTTATTTTTTACATCCTTCTGTTTAGTATTTTCTTTAAATGCTGCAGAAAGCTCTTCTTCAGATAGCATGCCTCATGGCTTTATATCTGGCGATGCATCTAATGGCTCAACCTTAGTTGAATCATGCGCTGCTTGTCATGGAAGTGATGGCAATAGTGTTAGTTCAGACTGGCCCAAACTAGCAGGACAAAACCAAAGATATCTTTACGAGCAATTACAATACTTTAGAGATGGCGAAAGAAATAATGCGCTTATGATGGCAGTAATACCATACTTAAATACATTAAAGGATGAAGAGTTACTTGATATGGCAGCTTTTTATGAATCTAATGAAACTTCCAGAGGTCAAGCAAAAAATGATGAGGAGCTTCTGAGCCTTGGAACAAGTCTTTATAGATTTGGAAACATGAAAGAAGGCATTCCTGCATGTACGGCATGTCACTCTGTTGATGGGCAAGGCAATTACCTTGCTGGATTCCCCAGTGTTGCTGGCCAGCAAGTTGGGTATCTAACAACTACACTTAAAGCCTATAGATCAAAAGAAAGAAATGCGGGAGAGCAATCCCTTGTGATGCAATCTATTGCTCAAAACTTAACTGATAATGACATTGATGCACTTGCAAATTACATGCATGGGCTATACAAATAAAATAATTATGAAATATATATTTAAATTTTTTGCAATTGCACTAATCTCTGTTTCTATAAATGCAGAATATAAGTTAGGTAGAGATTATCGAATGATCGATAACCCTGTTCAGGTTAGGCAAGATGGTATCGTTGAGGTCACTGAGGCATTTTGGTATGGCTGTAATCATTGTTATAACTTTGAGCCTTCTATTAATGCCTGGGAAGCAAGACTTGATAACGGTGTAAGGCTTGAAAAAATGCCAATTACTTGGGGCGGAATTCATCAACTCCACGCAGCCCTATATTACACAATAGAATCATTAAAATTAGATCCTTCAACTCATTCGGCTGTATTTGTAACCATCCATAAAGAGGGTAATTTTCTTCAAAACCAAAAGGCTATTGAGAGCTTTTTAGAAAAATTTGGCGTTGCCCCAGAAGTAACAACGCAATATATGAATTCTTTTGGTGTTAGACAAAAAGTAAATAGAAGCATCAAATATGGAAAGCAGGTAAAAGTTACTGGAGTTCCAATGATGATTGTTGATGGCACATACATAATAGAATCCAAAGGATCATTCGGCGATATGCTTAAAGTTGTTGATCATGTTGTTAATCTACAAAGACCAAACTCATAGGAATAAATATGAAAAATAAGCGCTATTTATTAATTTTGCCACTATGTGCATTATTTCTTTTCAATGGTAAAAAATATGATGAGTCGGTAATAGAGCGAATTCATTTAAACGTAAACATATGTATTGAAGGGCAAGACTGTGGAGCTGTTTTGGCTGAAAGCTCTGGCTCAGACGCAGACTCAAAAGTAACAAAACTATATGCTGGTTGTATTGCCTGTCATGGGGCTAAAGGGGAAGGCGGAATTGGACCTTCATTTAAAGGTAGAAAGAGTGATTACATTTCATCTGCCTTGGTTCAATATAAAAATAAAGAAGAAAGAGGCGCTCAAAGTGCTTTAATGTACGCCCAAGCAGCTGCTTTGTCAGATAAAGACATTAAAGATCTTTCAGAATATATTATTACTTTATAGACTCTTCTAATAACTCAATTCTTTTTTCTAACCTATCTGCAATTTCTTGCAGTGCCTTATATTTAGCTTTGTTTACATAACCGCTTTTTTCTATAAGGCTATTAAAATCTTTTGATAAATTATTTGCCATAGAATTAATAATCTCTAAAGGGATAACATTACTAAGCGCCCCAACTTCTTTCTTAAGAATACTGGCAATAGCATCTTTAATTTCTTTATCTTGCATCAATTTCCTCTATTAATTTTGTACAGTCATTCCAGTTAGAAAACTCATCGGGCTTATCAAAAGACTGCGACCACTCATCATTTTTATTATTAAACCAAATAGGCTTAATTCCAAGGTCATGAGCACCAAAAACATCATTTATCTGGTGGTCTCCAATATGAATAATCTCATCAAAAGACATATCTTCATAGACATTCTTAGCAGACTCAAAATGAGGTTTACTGGGTTTATTATCTTTTACATCAAAGGAATTTTTAGAAAAATCAAAATATTTCCCAATATCATATTTATAAATATCTGCATTGCCATTGGTTAGAATTCCAAGATGATATTTTGATGCAAGGCTTTTAATCGCATCATAAACACCTTCATAAAAGGTAACCTCATGCCGTTTTTCAAGAAACATTGAATAAGCTTTATTAATCATATGGTCTCTTTCAGACTCATCAGGAATCAAATCTTTTAATTTTTGTTTATAGATTTCTTTTCTAAGCAGGCTGATATCCCACTCTAGCGAGGGAATGGTTTTTATTAGTTCTTCTCTTATCCCTAGAAAATCACTCATCGAGCCCCATTCAATTTCACCAACCTCTTTATGTAGCCATTGTCTCGTATCCCTTTCTGCTTTAATTATTACGGGTGCTATGTCCCAAAATGTATCATCAAGATCAAATGTAATAAGTTTATATTTCATTTTTTTGCTCTAGGGTGGGCTTTGTCATATATTTTTACCAAGTATTGATAATCTAATTTAGTATAAATTTGTGTTGTAGAAAGAGAGCTATGACCAAGAAGTTCCTGAATGGTTCTTAAGTCACCACTTGATTCAAGCATATGGGTCGCAAAGCTATGTCTTAACATGTGAGGATGAATTGGAGGCAGGCCTTGTTTTATTGCCATTCTTTTAAGTCTTAATTGGATACTCCTAACAGTAAGCCTAGAACCCTGTAGATTAATAAATAGCGCTTCTGATGTATCAGAATATTTTTGTCTTTCCTTAGTCCAGTTTTTAATTGCACTGATAGCATATCTTCCTAGTGGTACAAGTCTTGTTTTAGAGCCTTTGCCAAGTATTCTTAAAAAAGACATTTCTTCTTCAAAATCACTCATATTAATATTTGCAGTCTCAGATACCCTTAATCCAGACGAGTACATAAGCTCCACAATAGCTAAATCTCTTATTTCCAGAGCATCAACTGGCTTTAGGCTTAAAAGCTGCTCTACGTCTTCAGGAGACAGCACGTCAGGAAGATGTTGTGGTGTTTTTGGTGCTTTCACAAGCTCAAATGGAGAAGACTCTATTACTAAATTCTTTTTAAGAAACTTAAAAAAACCTTTTGCTGAAGATAGATGTCTTTGAATGCTTCTTGGATTATTGTTTGAAGAAAACAAACTTCCTATCCACCCAGTACAGGTTTCATCTGTAATATCTTTATATGAAGAAATACCTACTGAATTTAAATAATTCGATAGTTTTAATAAATCTCTCTTATACGAATTTGCTGTATTTAGTGAAAGATTTTTTACTTGAAAGATGTAATCTATATATTGAACTAGGTCTTTGGTAACAAAGTATTCTTTAGGCATTCATACTTTCTGAAGCAAACCTTTTTTCTAATATATCTCTAATATATTCAATAAAAGTAGTATCCTCATCGCCTAAATATTTTGTTCTATCGTAACTGCCAAGCATAAGCAGTCCAATATTTTTTCCAATAACAATTACAGCCACCGCCATAGACTGAACTTTTGAATCTTCAAAAAGAAGTTCCATTTTTTCCGTAGAATATGACCCACAATGAATAGCTCCCTTATGAAATGACATCCCAGTCTTTTGTTCCAAGTCATTTATCTCAGAATTATCATGAAGACTTAATAAACACTTATCTACGTTAAAACTCTTATGAAAGTTATCTTGAACTCTTTTAATAATATCTTCTCTAGAAGATGCACCTAAAATACTTAAAGTAAGGTCTTTTGATTTATTAAATAAATCTTCATTTACTGATGCTTCTTTTACAAAAGATGACAACAGATCCATTAAGTCTTTTTGCTCATCTCTAAGTTTAATAATTTGTCTTTCTAGAAGAGATGATGCTGAGCTTGAAGAGTGCTTAAATTTAAGTTCACCAACAAGAGATTCTCTTGATTCAAAAAAATCCAAGTTATCTAATAAAAATATTTCGACATCCTTAGCATCAATTTTATTACTCATGAAAGCTCCCAGAATACACAAACTTAGTAGGCCCTGACATCAAGATTCTATCATCTAACTTTGTAAATTTAATACTTCCACCTGAAGACTTAATTGTAGTTTTTTTAATTTCATCTTTAAGACATAGGTAGGCAACAGAAAAAGATGCAGATCCACATGAAAGAGTTTCACCTACTCCATTCTCATAAGTTCTTATGTTATATGAGTCTTTGTCTTTCGAATATATAGATAGATTGATTCCTAGGGGTCTTAACAAGGCTTCCAATTTCTTGTACAAACCATTCAGATCAAATTGATCTATGCTTTTCTTTTGTAAGCATAGGTGAAGGTTTCCTAAATCAACTAACTTGAAAGAAGTTTTAATTACTTTTGATAATTTTTTTTCTAAATCTTTGGAAATAAAGTATGTTGGATTTTTAAGAATTACTTCAACACCTTCTTTTAGAGGCCTGCATTCAACATCTATTTTTTTGGTTTGAAATATTAGTGTTCTTTTTGGTGCAAACTTATTATCCCAAACATATGTTGCGGCACACCTCACCCCATTAAGGCACATATTAGCCTTACCACCATCTGTATTATAAAACTTTACAGCAAAGTCTCTGTTGTCTTTTGAAGGAGCCCCAATATGAATCATTTGATCAAATCCAATTCCTAGATTCCTGTCACCTAATTTTTTTATCAATGCTTTCTTTGGATTAAATTCTTTTTCTAATGAATTTACCATTACAAAATCATTCCCATTCCCATGCATCTTGGCAAATTTAATCATGGAGATTGAGCTCCATTTCTAAAATATTCTCAAGTGACTCTCTTTTTCGAATTAATTTAGTTTGACTTCCTTCTACAAGAATTTCGCAAGCTCGAGGTCGTGTATTGTAGTTTGAGGACATGACAAACCCATAGGCTCCAGCAGTCCTAACGGCCAAGATATCATCCTCCTCAGCACTTATCTTTATATTCTTAGCAAGAAAATCAGAAGACTCACATATGGGCCCAACTATATTCTTAACAGAGCTATTGCCGTCTCTCTTTTCTATATTCCAAATTTCATGCTTGGCTTGATAGAGAGATGGTCTAAGAAGGTCATTCATGGCAGCATCAACTATTACGAATTCATCTTTTATATATTCAATTTTTGTCAAAAGCACCCCAGCATTAGCAGAAATACTTCTACCAGGCTCTAGAATTAGTCTTTCTTTTCTGCCTTTAAACTCTAATTCTAAACAAGAGATTAAATCTGCTGGACTGGGATGAATATCGCTATCATAGGAAACTCCAAGGCCCCCGCCCAAATCTAGAAATTCAAGCTCGACCCCCAGACTAGAAATCTGGTCAGCAAGCTCAAAGGTTCTTTGCGCTGTTTCTTTGTAGCTTTCTAGATTAATTATTTGAGACCCTATATGGCAGGCCAACCCAACCATATTTAGATTTGGAGATTCAGAAATATATGTACTTAGATTTAAGATATCTTCTATTGAGGATATTCCAAATTTATCTCCCTTCCTTCCTGTTGTAATGTAGTCATGACCTCCTGAGTCGATGTCAGGGTTAAATCTTATGGAAACCGAAGCATTCATCTGCAGCTTCTTTGCAATAGCTTCAATTTTATATAACTCAGAAACAGACTCAACATTGAAGGATAATATTTTGTTTAAAATGCCTTGTTTAATTTCATCTGAAGACTTACCAACTCCTGAAAAGATAATACTTTTAGGATCGGCTCCAATAGATAGAGCTCTATGCATTTCGCCACCAGAAACAACATCAAAGCCACAACCAACTTCTTTTAATAGTTTTAATACCGAAAGATTGCTTAATGATTTAACAGAAAAACAAGCCATGTTGTCCGGATTCGTAAATGAATTCACATACATCAGAGCATTTTCTGTGAGAGCCTTTTTTGAATAGACGTATGCAGGAGTTCCAAAGCTACTAGCTATTTCAGATAAATTAACATCCTCACAGTGCAATTTATTCTCTTTGTACTTAAAAGTATCCACTAAAAAATCTCAGCTTTTTGAATTTCTAGAAGCGGCCCTTTTACGCCACATGCACTAATGCTCATTATCACAAGTATGCTTAAAGTAATTTTGAAAAATGTCATAGTGCGTATTATGGGCAATTACGCCCATAATTGCACAGTATTAGACTAATATTTGTAGCTTTCTTCTTTGAAAGGGCCCTCTTGAGGGACGTTAATGTAATCAGCTTGATCTTGAGTAAGCTTAGTAATAACCCCTCCAAAACCAGCAACCATTAAGGCAGCAACTTCTTCATCAAGTTTTTTAGGAAGAACTTCAACAGTAATCATCTCTGCTTTCGTATCCTCGTCATTAATATTTGCAAAACCTTGCTTATACAAATGTATTTGCGCTAAAACCTGGTTAGCAAATGAGCCATCCATGATTCTACTTGGATGCCCTGTTGCATTACCTAGATTAACCAGTCGACCTTCAGCTAAAAGAATAAGGTAGTTTTTGCTTGTTTGATCCGGGGTTCCGTCAGGCTTTGTATCTCTAAATATTCTATGAACTTGAGGTTTAATCTCATCCCAATAGTAGTTATCTCTCATAAATGCAGTATCAATCTCATTGTCAAAGTGACCAATGTTACAAACAACAGCTGTATTTTTTAATGTAGCCAACATTGCAGAATCACAAACATTAACATTACCTGTTGTCGTAACAATTAAATCAGTGTTTCCCATTACTTCCATATTAATATCTGCCTCATTTCTTGAAACAGCGCCATCTTTATAACAGGACACAACCGCAAAACCATCCATACAAGCTTGCATTGCACATATAGGGTCTGATTCAACAACACTTACTATCATTCCTTCTTGGGCTAAACTGGCTGCTGATCCTTTACCAACATCACCATAACCAATAACTAATCCTTTTTTGCCCATAAGCAGCATGTCAGTTCCTCTTTTAAGAGCATCATTAAGACTATGTCTGCAACCGTACTTGTTATCATTTTTTGCCTTAGTAACTGAGTCATTAACATTAATTGCAGGTATTTTTAATTCACCTTTTTCTAACATTTCTTTTAGTCTATGAACTCCAGTAGTAGTTTCTTCTGAAACTCCATGAATAGTTTCTAACATTTCAGGAAATCTTTCATGAACCATTGCTGTAAGATCACTCCCATCATCAAGAATCATATTGGCATCCCAAGGCTTTCCGTCTTTACATATAGTTTGTTCGATACACCATTCAAACTCTTCATCAGTTTCCCCTTTCCAAGCAAAAGTTGGTATACCTCTAGCAGCCATAGCTGCGGCAGCATGGTCTTGAGTAGAGAAAATATTACATGATGACCATCTTAGTTCAGCACCAAGATCTATTAGCGTTTCCATTAAAACAGCAGTTTGAATAGTCATATGAATACAACCCATAATCTTGGCGTTAGCCAGAGGTTGCTCATCTCTATATTTGTCTCTTAGAGCCATAAGGGCTGGCATTTCGTTTTCAGCAAGAGAGATCTCTCTTCTTCCAAATTCAGCTAAATTAATATCTGCGACTTTATAATCATTATCCATTTTTTTTCCTATTATTTATTAAAAATTCTACTGTGAAATATCTGAAGCTTTATCCGTTTTTTCCCATGAAAGGTCAATATCGGTTCTGCCAAAATGACCATAAGCTGCAGTTGGTTGATATATTGGTCTTTTCAGGTCAAGCATATTAATTAAGCTTTTAGGTCTTAGATCAAATTCTTCTTCAACTATTTTTACAATTGCTTCCTTTGATATTTTTTCACTATTAAAAGTTTCAACGTGTATTGATGTTGGCTCAGCAACGCCTATGGCATAGGAAACTTGAATCTCACAGTAATCTGCCAGGCCTGCTGCAACGATATTTTTTGCAACATACCTTGAAGCATAAGCTGCAGATCTATCAACTTTAGAAGGGTCTTTCCCTGAGAAAGCACCACCACCATGTCTAGCCATGCCACCATATGTATCAACGATAATTTTTCTTCCTGTTAGCCCGCAATCTCCTACAGGACCCCCAATAACAAATTTTCCAGTTGGATTAATATAGATATTAGTTGAATCTAATAACCACTCCTCAGGAACAATTGGCTTAATTATTTTTTCCATTACTTCATCTTTAATTTCTTCTTGAGTAACGTCCTCATCATGTTGAGTAGAAAGAACCACAGCTGATAAGCCCTCAATTGTTTTTCCATCATCAGAGTAAATAACACTTACCTGACTTTTAGCATCAGGTCTTAACCATTTTATTTCACCACTTTTCATAACGTCAGCTTGTTTTTTAACAAGTCTATGAGACAAATCTATTGGCAAGGGCATAAGAGAATCAGTTTCTTTACAAGCATATCCAAACATCAAGCCCTGATCTCCAGCGCCTTGCTCTAAATTTTCACCTTCACCCTCAGTAACACCCTGAGAAATATCAGGAGATTGCTCAAATACAAGATTGGTAAATTCACATGTATCACCATTGAATCCATACTCCTCAGAATTGTATCCAATATCATTAATTGTTTTTCTTACCACTGGTTCAAGATCTGGGCTAGCTAGCGAAGTGATCTCTCCAGCTATAAAAACCATATTGTTTTTAATCATTGTTTCGCAAGCAACCCTACTATTTGGATCTTCTGCTAGATAAGCATCAAGAACGGCATCAGAAATTTGATCACAAACTTTATCGGGATGTCCGCCAGATACGGACTCTGATGTAAAAATATAACTCATTTGTTTCTCCAAAAAAATTTCAAATAAGTGAAATAAAGAACTTTTTAGCAGCATGTTGGTGCAAAAAATTTAAAAATCACAAGTGTGTACATTTTATACTAATTTTTAAAATTTTTAGCTATGAATTTGGCATTTAAAACACTATTATTTAATTTTTAATCATTAAAAATAAATGAATAACTCAGAGCCCACTAATGCCTTAAGGTTTCTTTCAATTGACGCTGTTCAAAAAGCAAACTCTGGTCATCCAGGAATGCCAATGGGAATGGCAGAGATCGCTACGGCCCTATGGAAGAATCATCTAAATCACAACCCTCAAAACCCTCATTGGTTTAATAGGGATAGGTTTGTTTTATCAAATGGTCATGGCTCAATGCTTTTGTATAGTTTATTGCACTTAACAGGATACAAGATATCAATAGATGATTTAAAAGACTTTCGAGTATTCAAATCTAAAACCCCAGGACATCCAGAATATGATTTAGATTATGGAATTGAAACAACGACTGGTCCGCTGGGTCAAGGTATAGCTAATGCAGTTGGGATGTCTATTTCAGAAAAAATTCTATCAGCGCAATTTAACAAAGATGACTGCAAGGTAATAGATCACTTTACGTATGCATTTCTAGGAGATGGTTGTCTTATGGAGGGCATATCCCATGAAGCCTGTTCATTTGCTAGCACCCATAATCTTGGTAAATTAATTTGTTTTTATGATCAAAATGGAATATCTATTGACGGTGAGATTGAAAATTGGTTCACAGACGATACTGTAAAAAGATTTGATAGCTACGGCTGGCAAACTATAAGTGTTGATGGACACAGTTTAGATGAATTAAATGCTGCAATTGTTTCAGCCAAATCCGAGACAGACAAACCAACCATGATTTTCTGTAAAACTACCATTGGTTTTGGTTCCCCAAACAAATCAGGTACCTCTGATGCTCATGGGGCTCCTCTAGGCGATGAAGAGATTGCTAAGACAAGAGAAGTTCTAGATTGGAAACATGAACCTTTTCATATCCCAGACTCAGTTTACGATTTTTGGAATGCATCTGAGGCTGGTGAAGTCAAAAACTCAGAATGGACAGATATGATGAATGTCTATAAGGAAAAGTATCCACAAGAATATAATGAACTTAATAGAAGAATCGCATCAGACATGCCGAGTGATTTTGAAGAAAAATACAATGAATTTTTAAATGAGTGTAATAACAATGACTCTTTAATGGCAACAAGAAAGTCTTCTCAAGTTTCTTTAGATTTTTTTGTTAAAGAGCTTCCTGAATTAGTTGGGGGTTCTGCAGACTTAACGCCGTCCAATAATACTTTTTCTAAGTCGAGCACTACTTTTTCAAATGAAAATCCATCAGGCAATCATATTAATTATGGTGTTAGAGAGTTTGGCATGTCCGCAATTATGAATGGAATGGTTCTCCATGGAGGCATTAAGCCATATGGAGCAACGTTTCTAGTTTTTACTGACTACGCAAGAAATGCCGTTAGGCTTTCTGCACTAATGGGGCTTCCAAATATTTTTGTTTATACTCATGACTCAATAGCTCTTGGTGAAGATGGTCCAACTCATCAGCCAATAGAACATCTAGTAACATTACGCGCCACCCCCAACCTTAATAACTGGAGACCTGCAGATTTGGTTGAAACAGCAGTTGCTTGGAAAAATGCAGTTTCATCTTCAAAAACTCCAACCTGCCTAGTCTTTAGCAGACAAAACACCACACCTTTATTAAGAACACATGATCAGATTGAGAATATAAATAAAGGGGGCTATTTGTTAAAAGAGCATAATGATCCCAAATTAACTCTTATAGCTTCTGGTAGCGAGGTTCAATTAGTGCTTGATGCCGCAAATAAACTCGAAAAGAATGGAATTAATGCAAACGTTGTTTCTATGCCATGTTTAGACATATTTCTAGATACCGATGATGCTTATCAATCTTCTGTAATAAAAACAGGACTCCCAATCTTGGCTGTTGAACTAGGGCATCCAAATTCTTGGTATAAGCTATTAAATAAAAATGACAAGGTATTAGGAATTGATAGTTTTGGAGAGTCTGCACCCGCCAATGTCTTGTTAGAACATTTTGGGTTCACAATACCAAACGTAGTTGATATAGCTAAATCATTGGTCGATGCATAAGCTATTAGACCTTGATTTAAATAATAAGAATCTTACGATAAGAGTAGATATGAACGTGCCTATCAAAAATGGCATTATTGTAGATCAAACTAGAATCGAGGCATGCATACCAACAATCCAAAAGGCACTAGATAACAATGCTAATGTTCTTCTAGTTAGTCACTTAGGAAGGCCCGAAGAAGGAAGCTATGATAAAAATCTTTCTTTACAGCCGGTTGCAGAATCCTTATCAAAAATTTTTGGACTTACAGTAGATCTAATAAAGCATTTAGATGATAAATCTATTTTTAGTGGCTCATCACCAATACAGATTCTTGAAAATATAAGATTTTTTGATGGTGAGAAGAGTAATAGCGATAATCTCGGAAAAGTACTAGCGGCCATGGGAGATATATATGTTTTTGATGCATTTGGAACTTCTCACAGAGAACAAGCTTCGACTCATTCAGCCATATTAAATTCTAGAAATGCCTGTGCTGGCTTATTGCTTGAAAAAGAAATTGATGCCCTTACTAAGGCATTAAACAATTCTGATACCCCTTATACCGCAGTAATAGGAGGCTCAAAAGTCTCAACTAAGCTAGAACTTATAAAGAATATTAACCTTAAGGCAGACTATATTATTGTGGGTGGAGGTATAGCTAATACATTCTTAAAAGCTTCTGGTTATGAAGTTGGAAAATCTCTCTATGAGGAGTCTATGCTGGATATAGCGAGCAGCCTTTTAAAGGGTAATAAAATAATGCTACCTAAAAAAGTTATTACCTCTCTAAGTTTTGAGGGAGAGAATATTCAAGAGAAATCAATCGATGATGTTGGTAAGGATGAAATGATTTTAGATCAATTCGTTACTGAGGATATGGAGCAGGTGTTAGTGAACTCCAATACCATTTTATGGAATGGTCCACTTGGAGTATTTGAAAATAAAAACTTTTCCAATGGGACAAAGGACTTATCAAAAATTATTGCAAGCTCTAATGCTTTCTCATTAGCTGGTGGCGGAGAGACATTAACAGCGATAAATAATTTCATTGATAAAGATGATGTATCATATTGCTCTACAGGTGGAGGCGCTTTCTTAGAATTTATGGAAGGCAAAGATCTTCCGTCTATAGCGGCATTAAAAGCAAAAATATAGATAAAGGAGATTTTATGTCAACAAATAATATAGAAGAAATAGCTTCTTACATAGTTTCAGAAGGCAAGGGCATTCTTGCTGCTGATGAAAGCAATCCTACATGCGGCAAAAGATTTGATTCAATAGGAGTCGAGTCAACCGAAAACAACAGAAGAGATTATAGAGAGATGCTTTTTAGAGCATCTGGAATGAAAGATAACATAGGCGGCGTCATCCTTTTTGATGAAACAATTAGACAAAATGCTAAAGATGGCACCTCATTACTCGATCTTATAAATAGCCAGGGAGCACTTCCTGGGATAAAGGTTGATAAAGGACTGCAATCTATTGGTGAATCAGACGAATCTCTAACCGTAGGTTTAGACGGTCTTGATGAAAGACTAAAAGAGTATGAGTCTATGGGCGCAAAGTTCACAAAATGGAGAGCGGTAATAAAAATAGGTGACGGCATGCCAACTGATGAGTGTATAGATTTAAATATGAAAGCCTTAGCGGACTATGCAAAACTCGTTCAAGATAATGGAATGGTTCCTATAGTAGAGCCTGAAGTGTTAATGGATGGATCTCATTCTATTGACGACTGCTATGCGGCAACCGAAAGATCGTTACAATCATTATTTAATCATTTAAATAAAAATGATGTAAATATAAAAGCAACTTTACTTAAGCCAAATATGGTTTTATCAGGAAGCGCCGCAACTTCTCAGGCAGGAGTTGAAGAGGTAGCTCAAAAGACTTTAGATTGTTTGAAGGCAAATGTTCCTGACGATCTCGCAGGTATAACTTTTCTTTCTGGAGGCCAGTCTGACATAGATGCAACAGCCCACCTAGATGCTATGAATAAAATTGGTGGCTTCTCATGGAAGCTTAGTTTCTCTTACGGCAGAGCACTTCAGGCTCCAGCACTTAAGGCTTGGGGCGGAAAGCCTGAGAATGCTTTTATATCTCAAGATGCTCTTTCACATAGAGCAGAGATGAATAAATTAGCAGCCTTAGGAAAATGGGATAATGGAATGGAAGAAGACTGATGAGTATTAAAAATATATCCGTTTTCTGTGGAGCTCATCTTGGCAATAATCCAATATATGCCTCAGAAGCTAAAAAAGTTGCTGAAGTTATAGTGGAAAAAGGTATGAATGTTGTCTTTGGGGGAGGAGATGTTGGCTTAATGGGAGTTGTTTCTCATACAGCTATAGACAATGGAGGCGAGGTTTTAGGAATTTCTTTACAATCTTTATACGAACTAGAGTTAACGAATCCAAGAATACAAGAAGTTGTTGTTGCTCAGACTCTTTTAGAAAGGAAAGATATTTTTATGCAAAGATCTGATGCATTTATAGTTCTCCCTGGAGGAGTTGGCTCACTAGATGAGCTTGCTGAAGTTATGTGCAGCAATCAATTAGGGATCATTAACAAACCAATTGGTATTCTAAACACAAATGGCTATTACGATCATTTATTAGCTTGGATGAAAAAAGCAGTTGAAGAAGGCTTCGTATCAGATGCCAACTTTAATGAATTAATCGTTAGTGATTCTTGTGAAGATCTTATTGAAAGGGTTGCTTCTGAAAAAAGGCCTGCCGATGATGATTGGACTAATAGGCTAGGTCTCTAATACACTGCTTTTAAAAAATAATTAAAAAGATTATTCTAAAAGCATGTCTTTTGAGGAAGCTAGAGTAATTTGTGTTGTTTATCTTTCGGTAATAGTTCCCGCAGTAGTATATTTTAAAAATAAATCTAGGCTCCCTAAATGGGTATTACCTACTTATGTAATATCTTTTTTAGCTTGCGCATTAGGATGGGAGCTTTGGTTTACCTATGGATGGGTGGATGGTGTTGCTGTTGACTTAAGGCGGTCCGAATCACTCAACAATTGGCTGCCAAGAGACATAAACTGGCTAATGAACTCCCTTGGTGACGCTGGGGCAGTCCTGCTAGGCGGCTTTTGGATAATGTGGATGTTCAACAAAAGAGATGACCAGGTTTTTTATACTTGGAGCTGGTCAGCATTTGGCATATTGATGGTTTGGTGCATAGGTCAAAATATATTAGTAGAGATGTTCCTTTATCACGATCAGCTTGCTGAAGGTAAGCCCCTTTCTTGGGCGCCTCTCTCCCCTTTAGGACCTTACTTTAACCCAGTCCTATTCGAATTTAACGATCGAACACTTATGCTTCAATCCCAATTGCCATGGTTAATACTTCCGGCAATGGTTTATTTAATTGTGCTCAAAATTAATAAAAATACAAACTAGCTTTTTTTATCTGAGGATAAGAGCAAGCCTAACTCAAACAAAATCCACATAGGCAATGCTAGAAAAAGTTGTGAAAAAATATCTGGCGGCGTCAAAAGCATTCCTATAACAAAAAATAGAATTATTAGATAAGGCCTAGACTTTATTAATGATTCCTTCTTAACGATGCTTGATTTAATTAACAAGAAGGTAGCAATTGGAATCTCAAAAGCAACTCCAAAAGCAAAGACGAGCTTGATAATAAAATTTAAGTACTGACTAATATCTGTCATTACCTGAATAGAATTGGGCGCAGAAGCAATAAAAAACTTAAAAATAATTGGACATACAACAAAGTAAGCAAATGCTATTCCGGTTGTAAAAAGAATTACTGTTGTTGCCATCAGAGGCATAACAAAAGATTTTTCATTTTTATATAGGCCCGGGGACATGAACATCCAAACTTCATAGAATAAATATGGCATTGTTACCAAAAGTGCAGCAAATAAAACTAGTTTAATTGGAGCCATGAAAGGAGATGTAACTTGAGTAGCAATCATAGAACTGCCTTCAGGAAGTATGCTTAGCAATGGAGATGCTACAAAGCCATATATTTCTGATGCAAAAGGAATTCCCGCTAGGAACAGGACGCCAAGACAAATAATCACTCTTATTAGTCTTGAGCGAAGCTCAAGCAAGTGACTAGAAATAGATTCGTTATTCATTTTTATCAGACTTATCAAAAAGATCTAGTTCTTCCATTCGCATTTCATTGAATACATCTTTTTTAATTTCTTCAGTGCCAATATCTTCCTCAAGATCATTCTTCAGATTAGAGATTTGTTTTTGAACTTTTTTATAGAACTTTAAAATTGTTTTAATTAAATCTGGCAGTCTTTTTGGCCCAATAATAATCAGTCCCAGTATTAGGATTATCGCAATTTCTAGAAAGCCTACTTGAAACAATTGTTATTCGTCTTTATTTTCTTCTTCTTTTACAGCTTTTTTAAAACCCTTAAGACTAGATCCAAGATCTGAACCCAAAGATTTTAATTTACCGCTCCCAAATATAAGAACAACAACAACTAAAATTATCAGAAGCTGCCAAATACTTATTCCACCAAAGCCCATATGAATCTCCTATGTGAGTATTAACAAGGTACCACATATGACTATTATACCAACCCCAATCAGTCTTATGATGTATTTCTCTTTTTGAAGTTGAATTTGCATTTGGTGTATTTTTTCTTCATTAGATCGATTATTTTTTGAATACCCTCTTAATTCATCAAGTGCCTCATACAAAAAGCCAGGCATTTCGGTAGCTTTTAAAAGAATATCTTCCTTATTTGCTACTATAAAATCTTTTAATTTTAATGGACTGAACTGTTCTTTTAACCAATTGTCTAAATATGGCTCAGCAATACCCCAAAAATCTAACTCAGGGTATATTTGTCTTCCCATTCCCTCAATATGAATTAGTGTTTTTTGAAGAAGAACCAAGGAAGGCTGGATAGACAGACCAAATGGTCGAGTACTTTGGAAAAGATAAAGAAGGAGTTTACCAAATTCTATTTCAGATAATGGCTTCTCAAATATTGGCTCACAGCAGGCACGAAGAGTATTTTCAAGGTCAATGATATTTGAGTTTGGATTAACCCATCCAGAGCTAATAAAAAGTTGAGAAAGAGATTTATAATTTTGCTTGAGAACTGCCTGTAGCATTCTTGCAAGAATATACCTTTCATCATTAGATAATGAGCCAGTAATTGCGCAATCAATAGCAATATATCCAGGTGTCTCTGGATGTTTTTTAGATACAAATATATTACCAGGGTGCATGTCTGCATGAAAAAAATTATCTCTAAAAACTTGATTTAGAAATATCATCACCCCATTCTCAGCAAGTCTCTTTTTATTAATTCCATGCTTTTCAATTTGCTCTATGTCTGTACAAGGTATCCCATCTATTCTTTCAAGAACCATGACTTTAGATGTGGTCATTTCCCAGAACACTTCTGGTATATATAACTCCTCGGCTTCAAAAAAGTTTTTTCTAGTTAGGTTTGTATTGGCAGCTTCAAGCTTAAGATCGAGCTCTCTCAAAATAGTTTTTTCATAGTCTCTAACAACCTCAAGAGGTTTCAGCCTGTCACTCTCTGAGTAAATATATGTCGAAAATTTTGCTGCAGCTTTTAGGAGTCTTAGGTTTCTCTTAACCCTTTTTTCAATATCAGGCCTTAAAGTTTTAATAACTATTTCTTTACCATTTTTTAGCTTTGCAGAGTGAACCTGCGCCAGAGAAGCTGCTGCAAGTGGAGTTTCATCAAACTCATCAAATAAGTTCTCTATGCTGTCTCCAAGTTCTCTCTCAACTATTTTCTTTAAAATGCTAACCTCAAATGGCTTGCAGTTATCAGTCAAGTTTTGAAGCTCTCTTGCCATAGCCTCGTCAAGGATATCTGTTCTGGTAGATAGAAGCTGACCAAATTTTATAAATATTGGGCCTAGAGACTCTAAATACTTGACTAATTTTTTTCCAGTGAGGTTTCTATAAATACCATGGTTTAGCCCAAGAGCTGCCATGCGCATACCTTCGAATATTAAAATAAAAATATTCATAAATTATTTATAGCCTCAAGCCTATCCATTCTTATTGTTAGATTTCTTAATTTAGAGTGAATAATTTTTTCATTAGAATCTCCAATAATTTTTTTATTGGATATGGCCTGTGAAGCAAGGTGGGTAAAAACGGCAGGGATGTTTCCAAAGTATCGATCTATAAGATATAAAAAATCTGTATCAGATTTTTTTAAAGTGTTTGCTAATACCATTGCCAGTTCTTGGTCTCCAATGAACATGTCTCTCTTTATTTTTTTTGTAATTAATAATTCGAAAATCTCTGTTAATGAAGAGACCATCTCAAAATCTATTTTTTCTACAGGACTAAATGAAATAGCTTTTACACCTTTATCAAGAGAAATATAAATATCTTTGTGTCCTTCGATATTGAGTTTAAAAGTTACTGGATAAATTTCTGTGAGAGTGTTTTTTATATTAGGGGATGCGTCTTCAAGATCCTTGATGAATTCCTGAATTTTCTTATTAAAATCATTTTTCATATGCAACATGGATTGAAACTATTCCATTAATAAGATTATAAAACTTACACTCATCAAAACCAGATTCTAAAATCATTGCTTTTAATGACTCTTGATCAGGATGCATTCTGATTGATTCAGCAAGGTATTGATAGCTATCTGAATCATTTGCAAGAACAGAACCTAGTTTTGGAAGGATATTAAATGAGTACCAATCATAAATTTTAGAAAAGAGAGGGTTAGTTGGTTTCGAAAACTCCAATACCAAAAGTTTGCCACCCTTTTTGAGGCATCTTTTCATTTCTTTTAGTCCTGCCTCCTTGTCTGTGAAGTTTCGCAATCCAAATCCAATTGTAATAATATCAAAAGAAGAATCTTCGAAAGGAATAATTTCACCGCTTAATTGGCAGAAATGACAGTTTGAAGAAAAATTCTCATTAACTGCCCTATCTCTTCCTTCTGAAAGCATATCCATATTTATATCTGTCATGTATATCTCTGTTTCTGGGTACTCTTTTGAGATAAGTTTCGCAATGTCGCCAGTTCCAGAGGCTATATCTAGTATTTTGTCTTTTTTAGAAATGCCAGCAAGTTCAACAAGAATTTTTTTCCACAATCTATGTAACCCCATAGACATGGCGTCATTCATAATGTCATAGTTTTCCGCTACAGAAGAAAATACCCCACCAACATGGGCGCTTTTATCTTTCTCGTTTACTTCTTTGAATCCAAAATGAGTTTTTTTAACCATCCTCGTCACCATCTCTAAATTTAATGAAATTATTGTATCTGCTTTCGTTAATTTCTCCATCCAAAAGTTTACTTAAAACCTTACATCCCTCATTTGCAACATGATTACAGTCAGAAAATTTACAATCCTTAGAGCTTAAATAAATCTCAGCAAAACCTCGAATAATTTCTTTGCTTGATAGCCCGGAAATAGGAAGATCTCTTACCCCTGGAGAATCAATTATTTTTGTTTGGTTATCAAGTTCATATAGGGTTGATATTGAGGTTGTATGAACACCTTGATTATTTGATAGCATATTAGTTTTAATATGTTTGCCAGTTAGTTTTGTAGTCAGGGTTGATTTGCCTGCACCTGAATTGCCCACAAAAACTACACACTTAGCCCTCAAATATTCTTTTAATTCCTCAGTATTGGTATTATTTTTTGCTGATAAATTGATTATTTTTATATCTAAGTCCTTATATATCTGAAGTTTTTCTTTGTAATCAGGGCTTTGATCAAGGTCTGTCTTATTGTTAATAATAAATGGAGCTATATTAGAAGATGAAGCAGTTACCAGCCATTTATCAATAAACTCACTGCTTGTTGATGGCTCAGGCGTAACTAATATGCCTACATGGGAGATATTTGCTGCAACAGCTTTAGATTTGATGCCCTCTCTTTTTTGAAGAAAAGATGTTCTTGGCTCTTTTGAAACAATAATACCCTTGGTTTCTTTGCTATCTTGTACTAACTCAATATTAACAATATCTCCAACAACAATATTTTTTATTGCCAAGCATTTAATATCCTCATTGGCCGTTCTAACAAGACAGCTATTTGAATAAAATTCTATTACCAAACCTGATTGAAGTTTTTCCATATAAAGCACAAAATACACTAAAGAAACCAATATAAAAAGTTATGAAAAGTTTACAGTCAAAAGATAATCTAATATGGATAGACTTAGAAATGACAGGCCTAGATCCTGAGAAAGAAAAAATCATTGAAATAGCCACTTTAATTACTGATTCTCAGTTGAATATTCTTGCAGAAGGGCCCAATCTAATTATTAGTCAGCCCAAATCTCTTTTAGATGAAATGGATGAATGGAACCAAAATCAGCATGGATCTTCAGGGCTAATAGATGCTGTTAAAAAGAGTGCCGTTACTCAGCAGATGGCCGAGATAGAAACTTTAGAATTTATTTCAAAATATGTTGGACAGAAAAAATCACCAATGTGCGGAAACACTGTGTCTCATGATAGAAGGTTTTTAATCAAATATATGCCAAGATTAGAGTCATATTTTAACTACCGGCATATAGATGTTTCATCCTTTAAAGAGGCTGCAGTAAGATGGATGAATGAGGCTCAAGTTTATGAAAAACAAGGGTCACATAGAGCAATGGGAGATATTAAAGACTCAGTAGCTGAGTTAAAATTCTATAAAGATTTATTCTTGCCTGAGGGTTAGTCTTTGCTATTAATTGGCTGAATATTCAAAGGGAATGGGCTTACCTGGCCTTTATTTTTTTTGATCTTCGATTCTCCAGATTCATTAACCTCATCAATCCGGATAATTGCATTCATAGGTATATAACTTCTCTGGACTTCTGAAAATTCATTTTTAAGTTTTTCTGATGTTGGGTCAACAACTAGTTGTTTATCTTTTTTGAAGATATAATCTTCGACCTCAATGAATCCATACATCTCACTTTGATAAATCTGTTTTGCAAAAACCTCGTAGATCTCACCAAGCTGGATAAAAATTATCTTGTAAACGCTATTTATTTTCATAATACTTAATTATATGGGAACGAAACTTTATATTAAAACTTATGGATGTCAAATGAATGAGTATGACTCTGATAAGACGGTAGATATTCTTAAAGAAAAGAAAGGTGTAGAACTAACAAATGATGTCAACGAAGCAGATATTGTTCTGCTCAATACATGCTCTATAAGAGATAAGGCTGAAGCTAAGGTTTATTCAGAGCTTGGAAGATTAAATAAGCTAAAGAAAAAAAATCCAAACTTAAAAATAGGTGTTGGAGGCTGTGTTGCAACCCAAGAAGGTATAAATATTCAAAAAAGAGCTCCGTATGTAGATCTTATATATGGCCCACAAACCCTTCATAGAGTTTCTGATCTTTTAGATATAGATAAAACAAAAGGTATAAAAGCAATAGATATAACATTTCCTATAGAGGAAAAGTTTGATTCATTGCCAGAGCCTACATCATCAGGCCCATCAAGTTTTGTAGCTATCATGGAAGGGTGTTCAAAATATTGTTCATTCTGTGTGGTTCCCTATACAAGAGGAGATGAGGTAAGCAGAAAACCTGACCAAATTTTTGATGAAGTTGCCAGGCTTGCAGAGCAGGGAGTTTCTGAGATTACATTCATAGGTCAAAATGTTAATTCCTATAAGATGCCATATAAAGATAGGATTCTAAGGCTTTCTGATCTTATTGAAATAGTTAGTCATATCGATGGTGTGGAAAGAATAAGATATACAACATCCCATCCTCTAGATATGACAGACGATCTTATAGAGGTCTATCAATTTGTTCCCCAACTGGTAAGCCAACTCCACCTTCCAGTCCAATCAGGATCAAATAGAATTTTAGAAAAGATGAAGCGCAACTATACTGTTGATGTATTTTTAGATTCCGTTGCTCGTATTAAAAAATATAGACCTGATTTAAGAGTATCATCTGATTTTATTGTTGGATTTCCTGGAGAAACTGACAAAGATTTTAAAGATACCATGAGTCTTGTTGATGAAATCAAGTTTGATTCGTCATTTAGTTTTATTTATTCAAAAAGGCCAGGAACCCCAGCATCAAAACTAGAAGACAATACCTCAATGGCAGAAAAGAAAGAGAGATTGCAGCTTTTGCAAGATGAGCTTAATAAGCATCATAGAGACCATAGCAATAAAATGATTGGATCAATCCAAAGATGCCTTGTTACTGGCTTATCCAAAAAAAGCCCAGACCAACTTCAGGCAAGAACTGAATGCAACCGCGTTGTAAATTTTGACTTCCAAAATATTGGTTTTATAGGTAAATTAGTAGATATAAACATTGAAGAAGCACTATCATTTTCTTTATTAGGATCATTGCATAACTCAAGAGGTCAAAATTAACTTTTAATGCAAGAAACAAAAAGCTCCCTTAAAAATATTTCATTAGAACCATCTAGCGCAGACAGAATTGCTTTGTTTGTGGGAGAGCTAAATGGAAACCTCAAATTAATTGAGAAAACATTCTCGGTAAAAATTTTTCACAAGGGCGATAAAATCAATGTTACTGGAAACGAAAAAGACATAAAGCATGCTTCAGATGCAATTCTAGATTTATACAACTTAACAAAGAAAAATATTGAAATTAGTAAGGAGGCAGTTCACCTCACCATTCAATCTCACTTAAACCTAAGTCTGGCCAAGGTAGGCAATGAAAAAGCAAATATATCAGAGATTCAAATAAAAACTCCTAAGAAAATAATAAGACCAAGGGGAAAGAATCAACAAGACTATATAAAAAACATAAATAAATATGAACTGAATTTTGGTATTGGTCCAGCCGGAACAGGAAAAACTTACTTAGCAGTTGCGGCTGCAGTTGATGCTTTTTTAAATGATAAGGTGCAGAGAATCATCTTGATAAGACCAGCAGTAGAGGCGGGTGAGAAGCTGGGATTCCTGCCTGGAGACTTATCCCAAAAAGTAGATCCATATCTAAGGCCTCTCTATGATGCTCTTTATGAAATGCTTGGCATTGAAAGAGTTACAAAATTAATAGAGAAGGAGGCTATAGAGGTTGCTCCTTTGGCCTATCTAAGGGGCAGAACCCTAAACAACTCATTTATTATTATGGATGAGAGTCAAAATACAACTGTAGACCAAATGAAAATGGTTCTTACAAGAATGGGCTTCGGGTCTCATGCTGTGATTAATGGCGATCTTACTCAAGTTGATCTTCCCAAACATATAAACTCTGGCTTGGAGCATGTGATCCAAGTTCTTGAAAAAACTAGTGGAATTGGGATGACGCATTTCTCATCACAAGATGTTGTAAGACATCCACTGGTAAGAAAAATAGTTGATGCTTATCAAGAATTTGAAAAAAACATATAAAAATGACTCTAGATGTATTGATTGATGATGAGTTCCCAATATCTGAGGATTTAATAGAAAGCCTGAAGGCTGCTGCTGACTTAACTCTAGGCGAGGAAAGCTCTATCAATAGTGTAGTAAATCTTAGGATTCTTAGCGATATTGAAATGCAGCAACTTAACAAAGAATTTAGAAACAAAAATAGAACCACCAATGTTCTATCCTTCACAAACAATGATCTGTCTAGAGAACTAACTAATAATATTGGTGATATAGCTATAAGTTATGACTACGTATTAAGTGAAGCCAAAGAAAATGGAAAATCTTTTTCTGACCATATCATTCACATGTTGGTTCATGGGATATATCATATATTAGGATATGATCATGAAGATAATACCTCAGCAGAGATTATGGAATCAAAAGAGATAGGTATACTTGCAAAATTAAACATAGATAACCCTTATAACTAAATGAATCAAAAATTAGATAGCGACGACAACCACCCTCCTTCGGGATTTTTTATCAAAATTAAAAAATTCTTTAAAAATCCATTTTTTATAAAAACACAATCAGTTTCTGAGGTAACAGACTTTCTTAAGGATGCTGTTGATTTAAATATTATTGATAAAGAAGCTGAATCAATTGCCTCGAAGGCCATAAGGTTAGGATCAATCACAGTCAAAGAAATTATGGTTCCCAAGGTTGATATGGTAACAATCAGCTCAGACATGAATACTGATGAAATTATTGAGAGGATTATAGAATCAGGGCATTCAAGATACCCTGTTTTGGGTGGAGATAGGGATGAGGTTAGTGGAATTTTGCTAGCAAAAGATATTCTGCCTAAACTTGTTGGTGAAAAGACTGATTTTGAGCTTTTAGAGATGCTAAGAGAGTCCAAGATTGTCCCTGAAACCAAAAAAGCTGATTCTTTGCTAGAAGAGTTTAAAAAGGATAGGTCTCATTTAGCGATCGTTATAGATGAATACGGAACAATTTGCGGGCTTGTTACCATTGAAGACATCTTAGAAGAACTTGTTGGTGAAATAGAAGATGAGCATGATGTAGATGAAGAAGAGATTATAGAAAATATAGATGGTTCTTTTTCAGCAGATCCAAAAGTAGAAATCGAAGAATTTACTCAATACTTTAACTTAAAAATAGATCCACTTATCATAGATGCCGAAACTCTTGGGGGCCTAGTTATAAATGAGCTGGGAGTTCTTCCTAAGGTTGGGGATGTTGTGAGTATAGAAAATTTAAATATAAAAGTTACACATGCAGATGGAAGAAAAATCACCAAGGTTTTAATAACTAAAAATTGATGAAACTAAAGGAGTATTTAACCCCATTTTTTTTTGGTTTCGTTGGGATATTTGCATTTGCGCCCTTCTCTTTTAAGCCTCTAATAATTCTCTCATATACCTATTTAATAAAAGAATTGTCCTTTAAATCATCGTCTACTAGACAGCTAATAATGTGGTCAATTGGACACTGGGGATTCGGAATGTCTTGGTTAATAGTGAGTGTTTACTATTATGGAGAAACAAGCATAGTAATATCATTAATAATATTTGTTTTATTAATATTAATCTTAACTTTATTTTTTTCGCTACCATTACTTGTTATCAGAACAAATTTTTTTCAGGATCTCAGGCACTCTAGCTTAAAATATATATTGCTAGTTGTTAGTATATTTGTATTAAACGAATGGAGTATGTACTACTTACTTAATGGTGTTCCCTGGCTTATTCCAGGTGTTGTATTCCTAGATACATTTACACAAAATATCTACCCCCTATTCGGAGTTGCTGGCGCATCTATAATTATTTATATTTGCTCTGCCCTTCTTGCCATAAGTTGGCATAAAAATAAAAAAAATCTATTTATTTTATGCTTGATAAGCCTTGTATTTTTTATACCAAATTTTTATAAAAGAGTCTCTGTTGGCGAGCAGCTAAATATCTCCATAGTTCAGCCATCGTCCGATCCCTTTTTGAAATATACGAATAACTATAAATTAGAAATAGAAGGCAATTTAAAAGAATTAATAAATTTAGCATCCGTATCTTCAAGCTTAATAGTATTGCCTGAAGCCGAACTCCCATATACATATAAAAGTGCTAACTTTAAAAACTTTGAAAGTGATATAAATACTGATCAAACGATTATTGGCGGGGTTTGGCACATAAGTGAGGGTAATTTATACAATTCAATGGTAAATTTTCAATCACAGCAAATATATAATAAGGTTCACTTAGTTCCTTTTGGTGAATATATACCCTTCATATCTTCTTTAAGGGGTCTGATTTCATTCTTTGATATGCCAATGTCAGATGTAATTAAAGGTAAATCAAATCAAAAGCCAATGGTATTTGATACCCAATCTCTAAAAAAGATGGCTCCATTAATATGTTTTGATATTGCATTTGGAAATACGGTAAGAAAAAGCAACATAAGTTCATTATTTATGGTCAATATCAGTAATGATACATGGTTTGGAAAATCCATAGGACCATATCAACACCTTGATATTGCCAGAGTAAGAACAATAGAAAACAATAAGTGGATGATTAGAGCAACCAATGATGGCTTTTCTGCATTGATTGATAATAATGGAACAATTGTTGATAAATTAGAAAAGGGTGTAACTGACGTACTTGATGGTTCAATAATGCTGCTTGATAAAAGAACAATCTATAGTCAATATGGCTACTACCTGCCGTATGTACTGGCTTTCTTCATATTATTAATTTCAGTTATAATAAGATTATGTTCAAAAAAGCAATATTAGTTATATTCATGTCTTTTAACATTTTTGCTGAGAATAATTTAACTATTGAAATTGATATTTCAAAACAAAGACTTTTTTTATTAGATAATATGAAAATTGTTAGATCCTATCCTATATCTTCCTCTAAATATGGAGAAGGAAGTACTCAAAATTCCTTTAAAACACCTTTAGGAAATCATGTTATTAGAGAGATGATAGGAAACAATGCTATTAAGAATACCATTTTTACATCTAGAATAAATACTAAGAGACAGGCTGAGATCATTCATGATGAGGCTAAATCAGATAATGACTATGTTACAACAAGAATAATGTGGTTAGATGGCCAGGAAGAGGGCAAAAATAAAGGGAAGGGCGTTGATTCGTACCAAAGGTATATCTATATTCATGGGACGCATGAAGAGGGCTTAATTGGACAAAAAGCATCACATGGATGCATCAGAATGTTTAACTCTGATGTTATTGAGCTCTTTAATGATGTAAAAAAGGGAACAAAAGTCTATATTAAAGCCTAATATCCCCTATAATTTTAAAAATTATTAGCAACAGACGACATTGCAAAATTTAATTTTTCTTTCCTATCCTCTATGGCAGGGGCATCACCAAGCTTTTCACCATTATTTGCAAGTTTTATTAGCAGTTGACTAGGTTTATATACATCGCTACCTGTTTTTTCTGCATACTCTTCTAATTTTTTAACCACAACGTCTAATCCCATTGCATTAGCGTGATGCATTGGACCGCCTCTCCATATTGGAAATCCGTAGCCGTTAATATAAACAACATCCAAATCAGCAGCTTTTTGTGCAACTCCCTCAGAAAGAATATCGGCACCTTCGTTAATTAATGCCAAAATACATCTCTCTACAATTTCAACATCAGATATCTCTCTTCTAGTGAACCCATTCTCAGATGATATTTTTTCATATGTTTCTTCGTTTTCTGGTGCAGGGATTGGAGCTCTGGATCCTTCATTATAATTATAATAGCCCTTTGCATTTTTTTGGCCAAACCTATCATTATCACAAAGACTATCTCCAATTTTTGCATGAAGTGGTGATTCTTTACCACCTAATTTTCTTGCTCTCCAACCAAGGTCTAACCCAACTAAATCCATCATCCTAAATGGACCCATATTTAATCCAAATGACTCTAAAGCCTGATCAACTTGATGGGGAAGGGCGCCTTCTAAAAGCAGCATATTCGCCTGAGCTGTATATCCAAAGAGCATTCTGTTTCCTATAAAGCCTGGAGCATTTAAAGAAACCACAGCAGTCTTTTTAATCTTCTTACCCACAGACATTATTGTTGCAAGTGTTTCGTTGGAAGTCTGCTCTCCTCTTACAACCTCAAGCAACCTCATAATGTTTGCTGGACTAAAAAAGTGAGTACCCACTACCAATTCAGGCCTACTAGTTACTGAAGCAATAGCATCTATATCTAAACCTGATGTGTTACTCGCAAGGATAGCTCCTGGCTTAACATGCTCGTCTAAGCTTTTAAATATATCCATTTTTAAATCGAGGTTTTCATAAACAGCTTCTATTGCAATATCACAATCATGCAAATCTTTATAATCAAGACTTGAGCTAATTAACCCAAATACAGCATCTTTTTGCTCAGAAGTTAGCTTTCCTCTACCAACCATAAAGTCATAATTCTTTTCGATTACTGACATTCCTCTTTTTAAGTTATCTGCATCTTGGTCAATGATATGAACTGGGATTCCAGCATTTGCAAAACACATTGCTATACCGCCACCCATTGTTCCGGAACCAATTATTCCTGCTTTTTTGATATCCATAACAGGAGTTTCTTTTGGGACATCTGCAATCTTAGATGCAGCTCTTTCGCCAAAGAATATATGAATCATTGCTTCACGTTGAGGGTGAAGAAGACATTCCATAAAATATTCTGCTTCTTTTTTAAGGCCTTCATCGAAATCATCACAATTTATAGATGCTTCAACACATTTAATTATCTGACCGGGTGCAAATTGTCCTTTTCTTGTTTTTGCTGCCATAGCTTGAGCCTCTACTAAAACATTTTCTGATCCTCTAGCTTCAATTACTTTGTCATTCATATTTCTAACAAGTGGGTGATCATTGGTGTTTGCCGCCTTTTCTTTAATAAAAGCTATTGAGTCTTCAACAATATTTTCTGAAATTGAGTCAATAATTCCAAGAGATAAAGCCTTTTTAGCAGGCACATGTGCTCCAGAAAGCATTATTTTAAGAGCTTCGGCAGGTCCAGTAAGTCTAGGCAGTCTTTGTGTACCACCTGCGCCAGGTAAAAGGCCTAAATGGACCTCTGGAAGCCCAACAAATGCGTTTGGAGAGGCTATTCTGTAGTTACAACATAATGCAGTCTCTAAACCACCTCCTAGTGCAAGCCCGTTAATGGCTGCTACTACAGGCTTAGAACAAAATTCAAGATTTTTAAAGACAGTATGAAGACCATGGCCGTCACCCTCCCCGCCAAATTCAGAAATATCAGCTCCAGCAATAAAAGCTCTTCCTTTGCCGGTAACAACCACGCCAACAACATCAGTATCCGCTTCTGCATTGGCTATGCCTTCAAATAAACCCGCTCTAACACCATCACTTAATGGGTTCACTGGAGGATTATCTACTGTTAATACGGCAACCCCATCCCTTACTTCATAATGAACTGTTCCTTTCAATTTTATCTCCGTTTTAAATTTAGACCTGCATTATACATAATATATAGCAGCATTAGATGCGATTTCATGCACAAGGGATCACAATTATTAAATATATTTAAATATCTTTATAAAAAGTATTGATAATTGATTATAAATATATATAATAATATGAGTCAGCACTCCTCTCCCCCTATTAGTTTGCTGACACTCTGAAATCATATGGAGGGCTCAGTCCCTCCATTTTTATTAAATTTAAGGTTTTATTATGAAAAAATATCAGGAAATATTTGAAACAGTCATTTTGGCAAGCTTCTTTGTTATATCAGTAATGGCTATTGCTCCAATAACTTAATACTAATATATAATTAATTTATGAATAAATTTTATATATTTGGATTATTGTTTTTTACACTAAATGCATTTTCTTGCTCAGATCTTCTAGATACAGACATGAGAGTTCTTGATTCTGCTGAGTCAAGAAACCTTTGCGAGTTTGAAGGAAAAGCTTTACTAGTTGTGAATGTTGCAAGTAGATGTGGTTACACTTATCAATATGCTGGCCTTCAAAAGTTATATGAAAGTTATAAAGATGAAGATTTTCTAGTAATTGGGATCCCATCTAGAGATTTTCTTCAAGAATACTCTGATGAAAGCGATGTTGCAGAATTTTGTTCTACAGAATACGGTGTTGAATTTCCTATGTTCTCAACTGCTAAAGTCAAAGGAAAAAAAGCACACCCATTTTATAAAAAACTTATTGCAGAATCAGGTTTTACTCCCTCATGGAACTTTAATAAATACTTAATCTCAAAAGAGGGCAAGGTTGTATCCACATATGGATCAAAGGTAAAGCCTGATTCAAAAGAGCTTATATCAGCCATTGAAGGCTTGCTGTAAAATTATTACTTAGAAACTAATACAGTTTTAGGCTTGTTTGCTGCAAATATTCCATTATCTACAACTCCAGGAATATTATTAATCAAAGCTTCCAGTTCAGCGGGGTTTGAAATATCCATATTAGAGATATCTAAAATATGATTACCTTGGTCTGTTATAAATCCAGTTCTATATGTGGGTATTCCACCGATCGAGATTATTTTTCTTGCAACAAGGCTCCTACTTTCAGGTATCACCTCTATAGGCAGTGGAAAAGCTCCCAAAAGATTAACCATCTTTGACTGATCAACTATACATATAAACTCGTTAGAGGCAGAAGCAACTATCTTTTCTCTAGTATGTGCGCCACCACCACCTTTAATAAGACAATTTTCAGGAGACACCTCATCTGCACCATCTATGTAATAAGCTATATCAATTACATCATTAAGGCTAAAGACCTCTATCCCATTTTCATTTAATAATTTTGATGAAGCATCTGAACTAGAAACAGCTCCAGCAAATTTGTGCCTATACTCCTTTAGTTCTTCTATAAAAAAATTAACTGTTGAGCCGGTTCCAATACCTAAAATCATCTCAGGATGAAGATTATTTTTGATATATTCTATAGCTTGTTTAGCAACATTTATCTTTGAGCCACTCATAGAGTTATAATACAAGAAAATATAGGTAGTTAATTATTTTGAGACTAAAAATTAAAAAAACAGGTTCTTTTAAGAATTCCCAGAAGTACCTAAAGCTTATTCCTAATGCATCTGTTTATGACGTAGCATTAGAATCACCTATAACATTTGCTCCAAATATTTCTTCAAAGCTGGGGAATAAAGTTTTCCTAAAAAGAGAGGATCTGCAACCTATATTTTCTTTTAAAAACAGAGGAGCGTATAACAAGATTGTAAATTTATCCGATGCCGAAAAGAAGAGGGGGGTTATTGCTGCATCAGCAGGAAATCATGCTCAAGGGGTAGCCAGTGCATGTAAGAAATTAAAAATTAATTGCTTGATAGTTATGCCAATAACAACTCCAGAAATAAAAATAAAAGATGTAAAAAGATTTGGAGCCAAAATACTCCAACATGGGGACAACGTAGATGCAGCATTAAAAGAGGCACTGTTTATTGCAAAGAAAAAAAAATTGTCTTTTGTTCATCCTTTTGACGACCCTCTAACAATTGCTGGCCAAGGGACTATAGGACAAGAAATTCTTGAAGATAAAAATGATTTTGATGTTGTCTTTGTTCCGGTGGGAGGAGGAGGTATTCTAGCTGGTGTATCTGCCTGGATAGCACAGAATAATAAGAAAATAAAAATTGTTGGTGTTGAGGTTGAGGATTCCGCTTGTCTTGCTGAGGCCGTAAAAGCTAATAAAAGAGTTACTTTAAAAGAAGTGGGCCTCTTTGCTGATGGGGTGGCAGTATCAAGGGTTGGAAAAAATAATTTTGATGTTATTAAAGAGTGCGTAGATGAAGTCATTACAGTTAGCGTTGATGAGGTCTGCACCGCTGTAAAAGATATCTTTGAAGATACAAGGGTTCTATCAGAACCTGCTGGGGCATTAGCACTTGCAGGGTTAAAAGCCTACGCAAGGAAAGTTAAAAATAAAAAACTTATTGCTATAAGTTCTGGCGCTAATGTAAATTTCCAAAGACTTAATTTTATTGTTGAGCGATCAGAGATTGGTGAAAATAGAGAAAAAATATTAAGTATCAAAATCCCAGAGATACCTGGAAGTTTTCTTAAGCTTTCAAGGATGTTTGGCAGCTCTCAAGTTACAGAGTTTAACTACAGGAAATCTAGCTTAAGCGATGCATATGTTTTAGTTGGTGTTAGAACTAAAACTGAAAAATCATTTGAAATCTTAAAGTCCAAATTAAAAAAAGCAGGCTTCACCTTTAGCGACTTTACTCGAAATGAAATATCCAATGATCATCTGAGGCATATGGTTGGTGGCAGAAATAGTGACTCAGGCTCTCATAACAATGAAAGAATATTTAGGGGAGAGTTTCCTGAGAAGCCGGGCGCGCTGTTAAATTTTCTAGAGAAATTTGGAAATAAATGGAATATTTCCTTATTTCATTACAGGAACCTAGGTTCAGCTTTTGGAAAGATATTAATTGGCATCGAGAGTAAGGATAAAGACAAGCTAATAAATCATTTAAATAAGTCAGGAACTATTTTTACAGAAGAAACCTCTAACAAGGCATACAAAGATTTTTTAAAATAAAAGGTTAATACTTTAATCTAAATTTAATTGAAAAAAGCTCATCGCTAGGGTTTTCCCACGGCTCTTTGAACAACTCGGATTGAGATCTATCATCCTCCTCGTCGTAAATTCTCCCACCTTTAGAATAGACCAAAAATAGATATGACAAAGGAGCGAGCTCATATTTATATCTAATTTGGAACGAAGCTACGCCAGTATTAAACTCATTAACTATATTATTTCCTTTATAAAGGTATCCATTAGCATCTGAAAAAATACTAATAGGATTTTTTGCTTTCAAAGCAACAAATTGACTCTTAAGTCTGATCTCATGTTTATTATTTCTAAACCAATTTAGATCAAAAGATAAGGTATCTTGTCTTGAATCATATGAGGCAAGATTATTATTATCCTGCCATATCAGCCATTCATTTTCCTTTCTTATTCTATATTGCGCATTGATTCTTAAGTTATCATTTGGAAATATTGAACCTGCTATCTTGTAAAATTTTCTACCATACCCATTCGAATCCCACCGATTATCTTTCTCTCCCTTAAAGAAGCTAACTCTCCAGTCATATGTCCAGAATGAATAGTTCTTTGCCTCAAAGTCTGCTGTAATACCTATTCTTCTTTTTGATTTGATAAAGGGGTAGGCTTCATTTTTTCTTGTGATAGTTGTATTTTTCCCAGAAGATCTAAAATTAAAATCTAATTGAAATTTAGAGTTGTCCTTAAAACTAAAAGAATTTTTTTGATCGATGCCTATTGGATTTGAATTACCAGCTGTGTCAGCATCATAATTTAGATCAATTCCATAATCTATTTGTTTTAATATCGAGCTATTATCAAATTCATTTATTTTTCGATTTCCTCCAATACCAGCATGAATCCAGTCCCTTCTTTGCAGATAACCAAAGTCATTTAACTCGAAGTCGTCTTCAAAATAAAGAAGGCTTCCACTTATGTTAGATAGTTTATTTGGAAGATATGTAAACTGAGCCCTATACCCAAGCCCATTTTTACCATCTTTTTCTGAGGCTAACAGATCTGAATATGTAATTAATTTTTTTGAACGAATATTGATGTAATCAATAACATTGACTGTTGATGATTCGCCTGTCATTTCATTCTCAACATTCGTTACCATGAAGCCCAGCGTTTTATTTCCAAGCTTTGTTCGAGATCGAAGAGCATAATAGTCTCTTCCAACTGAAAAGGCTTCATCAGCCTCACTTGCTACAAATACTCCAAATTCATTATTATTACTTTTTTGAGTAAGTCTTAATGCAAAATCAATATCAGAATAGTTTTTTTTAGCTGCCTCGCAACCTTCTTCATTACTTTCTTCTGAGCAATTATAGCTGGGGGCAGCTCCAATCCTCCGCGTATTTATAACCGAGTATCTATCATAATTACTAATATCAAATAGTGATTGGTTTTCATTGAAAAATGCTCTTTTTTCTGAGTAAAAAGTTTCTTGAGCAGAAAAGTTAATAACCACATCATCACTCTCAGCTTGTCCGAAATCTGGATTAATAGCTAAATTTATTTGACGACCTTTTCCAGTGCTATAAAAGATTTCAGCCCCAATATCTGACCCTTCTTGGTTTGTAACTGAATTTTTATTTGAAGATATATATGGAAAAAAAGTAAGCTTTGATTTTGTATAGTTTTGTATTTCTAAGCTATCTAACTCTTGAAAGTAGTCATTTCTACTAGCCATTGTTCCGGCACTGCTAACCCATGACTCATTTTCGGCACTATAACGTAATGCGGTGTAATTAATTTTTCTTATATCACCATCAGGCTGTTTCATTAACGTTACATCCCAAGGAATAAAAAACTCAGAGACCCAATACCCATCAAATTTTTGTGTTTTTGCAATCCAATCTCCATCCCAGTCTGTCTTAAAGTCTCCTGCTTGCGTTTTTATGGCATCGAAAAGCGAGTTCCCAAGATTTATAGCAAGAATGAAAGCTTTGTTACCATCACCATCAAAGTCTATATTTATAGAGTTTTTATCGCTAAGTGAATTTATTTGATCTCTAAGCGTCTTCCTGGAGAACATAGAATCATTACTTTGAAAATTCTTAAATCCAACATATATACCATCCTTATTTGAGAAAATTAAAGCCGTTGTAAGAAGTTCATTTTTCTTAAGAGTAAAAGGAGATGTTTCATAAAAATCTGTAATTTCAAATGCATTATTCCACTCAGGCTCATCAAGAGAGCCATCAATAACAATTGAGTTTGACCAAATCAGCGCAGAGGTAAGTAAAAGCGATAATGAGGCTAAAGTTATTTTCATATAGGTAGATTTAATTCAGAGTATTTTAATCTATGAAGAGTAGGAAATCATCCGATCATTCTCAGAAAAAACATAATCATATTTAAGGTCATGTTTTTCTCCAAAATGCATATTACAAATCTGGTATTGATAACACAGTCCAACCAATAAAGGTCTTGATACCTCCTCATTTATAGAGCCAATAATTCTATCGAAATATCCAGAGCCATAGCCAAGCCTGTATCCATTTAAATCAACTCCTGTCATAGGAATAAACATTAAATCAATTTCATTTATGTTGACATAATCTTCACTTTTAACCTCTTTGATTCCAAATTGATTTATAAAGAAGTTAGGCTGCTCATCCAGCAAATTAAAAGCCATCATTTCGTCATCAATTACTTTTGGAATATAAATATTCTTTTTAAGTTTAGTAAAAGCTTGAATTAACAAATTTGTATTGACTTCATTTCGAAAAGGAAAATATAAGGCAATGTTTTGCATTTCATGAGTATTGATTTTTTCTAATACATTTTCTTGGATTAAAAAACTTATATTGCTCTTAGATAAATCAGAAATAGACTGCCCCTGCTCAAAGAGTGATTTTCGTATTTTATTTTTCACCATAAATTGTGCCGAGGCTAACAAACCAAATCACCGCCATGTGCTATACCTGAACCGATGGGTCAGGTGGTGAATTTCATAACAAATCAGGCTTCCCTGTAAAGGTACTGCGCAACAATGCTAGAGGAATATCACCTATTTAATTGTATCGGTTCAAATTTATTAACACATTAGCGTATGAACCAGAATGCAGTTAATTATAAAATATATAGGTATTAAGTAAAAGTTAATTTTTAGAGAGCAGACTCTATTTTTTGTATTAGCTTTTCGATATCTTTATTATTTAAAGCAGAGTCAGTATTCTCGGTTGGCTTGGATAAAAGCTTACTAGCCATAGTTAGACCAGCTATCACCAAGGCATTATTCTTATCACTGATGCCATCAAGCTCATCATTTAATAATTTTGCAGCTCTAATGAGTTGGTCTTTCTCTTCTGGCGGACAGGCTAACGTCAGATCTCGGCCAAAAATTCTTAAAGATAGCGTTTCCATTTCTGACATTATTTTTTGAGTTTAGTTATTTCTTTATTTAGTATGAGCTTATCTTTTTTCCAGTCTCTTTCCCTTTGCACATAAGAATCTATTATTCCTTTTTGTTCATCAAATCTTTTTATCAAAAGATCTACCTTATCCTCTAGTTCAAATAATGATGATTTTTTTTCTTCTGACATTGTATAAGTTTAATTGTACTAGAATGAATTGGAAAGTTTCTTTAATAAAAGAGTAAAATAAGGCATGGAAAAAATAATTTTTAAAAACAGAAGAGATTCACTTATAAAACACCTACCTAAGAATTCAGCCTTAATTGTACCTGGTGCAGATTTGCAATATAGAAATGCTGACTCATCTTATAATTTAAGACAGGAAAGTAGCTTCTACTATCTGTCTGGCTTTTGTGAGCCCTCTTCTCTAATGGTTTTAGTTAATAATGGAAAAAGCATTGATTCAATAATTTTTGTTCCTGAAAAAGATAAACTTAAAGAAATCTGGGATGGTTATCGAGCTGGCCCTGAGGGCGCAATAAATGATTTTCTTTTTGATCAAGCTTTTGAAAATAATAAATCAGATGCTTTAATGCCTGAAATCCTTCAAGGGCTAGAAAAAGTTTTTTATTCAATAGGGAAGAAAAATGGCTTTGATCAGAAAGTAATTGACTGGACATGCGCAGCAAATTCTAAAGATAGGCACAGCAAATCAATTGATATTATTGATGGCTCTTCGATGGTAGGAAATTTAAGGCTTATCAAAGATAAGCATGAAATTGATATTATGAAGAGAGCTTGTGAAATTTCAGCTGAATCATATATTGAGGTCATGAAATCTATAAAGCCTGGGGACAATGAGCAGGAAATAGAGGCGCTATTTTTATATGAATTCGCCAAAAGGGGAGGAAGGTTTCCAGCTTATACACCTATAGTTGCTGGAGGTGAGGGTGCTTGTGTATTGCATTATATTGAAAATGATAAAGAGTTAGCTGCATCAGATTTAATTTTGGTAGACGCAGGATGTGAATACAAAATGTATGCATCTGATATCACAAGAACCTTCCCAGTAAGTGGAAAATTTTCAGATGAACAGCTACAAATTTATAATATTGTCCACAAAGCCAATCTTGCTGCAATCGATGCTGTAAAAACTGGTAATAGCATAATGGAGCCCCAAATGGTTTCAGAAAAAGTAATTACTGAAGGTCTTGTAGAGTTGGGTATTCTATCTGGCGATGTTAATCAGCTTCATAAAAATGGCGCATTCAAGGACTTTTATATGCATAAGGTGGGACATTGGCTTGGACTTGATGTTCATGATGTTGGTGACTACATGGAGGGAGATGAGTTTATGAAGTTTAAGCCAGGGATGATAACCACAATCGAGCCAGGTATCTATATCAGTAGCGCAATGGATGTAGATGACAAATGGAAAGGCATCGGCATAAGAATAGAGGACGACATCCTTGTAACAGATTCAGGCAATATTAATCTAACAGAGAAGGTGCCATCTAATCCTCAAGAAATAGAATCATTGATGGCTTAGACTATGGAGGTTCCAATTGTTATTTCTGGCGGAGGGATAATAGGTAATTACATTTCTCTTAGGCTTGAAAAAAATAATATCAAAACCGTTATTGTCGAAAAAGCTAGTAGTTTCAAAGCCCTAGATAAGGGTATAAGAACAGTCACTCTCAATGAGCATTCTATGCAAATGCTAAAAAATATTGGTATTTGCCCATCAATTGCTCAAATCAACAGCATCGACGTATTAGATGGTGAGGGTACAGGCAAAATTCAATTTCTAGCAAAGGACGTAGGCAGCGAAAACCTTTCATATGTAACCTATTTCAATGAATTACAAAAACTAATTTCTGATCCATGTAAAGAAAGAACCTTATTTAATAATGAGATTGATTCAGTTCAGAATCTTAATACAGAATCTGATCCAGAGATCATGCTTAAAGATGGCATGACCATAAAAACGAATCTTATTGCTGGATGTGATGGAAGAAATTCAAATATTGCAAAAATTGCTTCACTTACAAGCAGCTTCGATGACTACTTACAAACAGCTTTAACTTTCGTCGTTGATATTGATAATAATTCACATGGCAAAGCTCACCAAGTTTTTTCTGAAAAAGGAATATTTGCACTTATGCCACTCCCAGAAGGCAAGGGTGAGATGAATAAATGCACAGTGGTTTGGTCAATAAAAAATCAAGTTTTGGGAGATGAGCCTGTATCTGAGTTTGTAAAAAATAACATTTCTTTTTTTGAATCAAAGCTTAATGTTAGTCTCAGGGTTAAGTCAGAAATTTTAAGTTTTAAATTATCGAACCATCATTTTGAAAACTATATTAGCGGACCTGTTGTTCTTCTTGGTGATGCTGCTCACTCAATTCACCCCTTAGCAGGTCAAGGTATTAATCTAGGATTTGCAGATGCAGATGCTTTTTGTGAAGAGGTAATTAGTTCTTATAAAAAAGGGATTGCCTTTAATGAGAAATCAGTTTTAAAAAGATATGAGATTAGAAGAAAAAGTATGAACTTTTTAATGTTGAAGTCTATGGACTTTTTTGTGGATTTATTTGGTTCAGAAAATTTATATCTAAGGCTGATCAGAAATTTAGGTATTTCTTCGTTAAATAAATCAAAGTTTGTTAAAGCATTCTTTATAAGACATGCCTCTGGAATGAATAAGTTTTAAATTTGTATTAAACTTTTTGACCTTTAGCTCTAAGTTCTTTAAGAACTTCACTAATGCCTTTTTTATCAATGATTCTCATACCTTTTGCAGATACTTTAAGATTTACGAACCTGTTCTCAGATTCAACCCAAAATTTGTGTGTGTGAAGATTAGGAAAAAACTTTCTTTTAGTCCTATTTTTAGCGTGAGAAACATTGTTTCCTGACTGTGGTATCTTACCTGTTACTTGACATATTTTACTCATTGAAACGCGATTTTATAGAACACTGAGGAACTTAGCAATACTATTGTGAAACAAATTTATTTATTACGGCATGCGCAATCTGACTGGAAGAGCTCTAATCAGAAAGATTTTGATAGACCATTAGCAAGAAAAGGCATTGAAGAAGCAAATAAAATATCATGTTACTGCAAATCTCATTCAATTTTAGTAGATAAAATATTCTGTAGCACTGCAGAAAGAACTAAGCAGACTTTTGATATATGCAGCGATGGGCTTAATTATCCAATAGCTGAAGCAGTCTATACTGATGAGCTTTACTTTGCTGGCCCTGGTGAGATCGTTAAGCTTATCCAAAGTTTAAGTGAATTCATTTCCTCTGTTTTAATAATAGGCCACAATCCATCAATGCAAATGTACATAGATGCTATTTCAGAAAATTCTCATATTACGTATTCAACATGCGGGCTGGCAGAAATTCTCGTTGAAAGTTCATGGAAAGACTTATCTTTAAAAAAATGTAAGTTAAAATCTTTTATTCAACCAGGAGAGCTTTAAAAATTGAAAAACATAAAAATTAAGATCATTAACCCACTAATGGGATCCAAGATACCCTTACCTCAATATGAAACAAAGGGCTCGGCAGGATTGGATTTAAGGGCATGCCTAGATAGTAAGCTCAGCCTTCAAGCAGGAACATCTCAGTTGATACCTATTGGTTTTGCAATGTACTTAGAAGATCCCGGTCTTGCAGCAATGGTTATACCTAGATCAGGTTTAGGTTCTAAGCATGGAATCGTTCTTGGTAATCTGGTTGGGTTGATTGATTCAGACTATCAAGGAGAGCTAATGGTTCCTGCCTGGAATAGATCAGATACAGATTTTGAGATTAATCCTGGAGACAGGATTGCACAAATGATTATAGTTCCAGTGATTCAAGCAGATTTTGAAATTGTAGACGAGTTCAATGAGACTCAGAGGGGAGAAAAGGGTTTTGGAAGTTCAGGTATAAATTGATAAATTTACTTTTTCTTGCCAAATCTTTCTTCAAATTTCTGAACTCTTCCGCCAGTATCAATAATTTTTTGCTTACCGGTATAAAAAGGATGAGAAGCAGAGGATATATCAAGAGGGTAGTATGGGTATGTTTTTCCATCTTCCCATTCTTTCGTTTGAGTCGTATCTAATGTTGAACGAATGAGAAAGAACTTATCAGCACTAGCGTCATGGAATAAAACTTCACGGTATTCAGGATGTATATCTTTTTTCATAATAAAATCAAAATTTGGATGAGAACTATAACAAAAAACAACTTCTTTTCAATCAAAACATGAAAATTTTTTACTATGACATAGCTGTTTCATTGCCTCTAAGGCAATGCTTTACTTATAGTTCTGAGCTTAAAATTACAAAAGGAACCCGCGTGTCAGTTCCTTTTGGTAAAAGGAAGATTGTAGGAGTGGTTATAAAAAATATTCAAAAGCCAGATTTCCTAAAAAAAGCGGGAGCTATAAAAAAAATTATCGCTGTACTTGATGAATATCCTTTGTTCGACAAGCCAATTTTTGATTCTATATTGTGGTCTTCTGATTACTATCATCATCCTATTGGTGAGGTTTTTAATACCTTTATACCCACCGAATTAAGAAAAATTAATAATAAAAAAATTGAAGCTTTAAGAGAATTTTCTGAATATTCAGTAAATGAGGATGATAAGAAATTCGATTTAACCAAGGATCAAGAAAAAGCAGTCAAGGCGCTTTCTAAATCTAAAGGATTTTCACCCACTTTATTATATGGAGTTACAGGGTCTGGAAAAACAGAAGTTTACTTAAGAGTTGCCGAAACTTTTATTAAAAATAATAAGTCAGTATTAGTTTTAGTTCCAGAAATAAATTTAACCCCCCAATTGCTCTCGCGATTTGAGAATAGATTTAATGGTGAAATTGGCATATATCATTCTAAGCAAACAGCAGCTAAGAGATTAAAGACTTGGCTAAAAGCTAAATTTGGTTCTATAAAAATAATAGTAGGAACTCGATCTTCGGCTTTAGTGCCTTTAGATAACATTGGTTTAATAATTATCGATGAAGAGCATGACCAATCATTTAGGCAGTCAGAAGGGTTTAAATTCTCTGCTAGAGACTTAAGTATAAAAAGGGCACAGCTTGCAGATATTCCAATTATTTTGGGGTCAGCAACCCCTTCGCTGCAAACTTTAAAACTTGTAAAAGAAAATAAATTTATAAGAGTTGATATTCCTAATCGAGTTGATGGAAACAAGCCTCCTAAATTAATAGCCTTAGATATCAATAACAGCCCTTTAATAGGCGGAGTTGCTAAAGAGACAATTGAAGCAATGCAATCAACCATAGACAGAGGAGAACAGGTTCTAGTTTTTATTAATAGACGAGGATTCGCTCCACTCTATCAGTGTGGTAGTTGTGGGTGGGTAGCAGATTGTAAATCTTGTGATACAAATTTAGTCTTCCACCAGGCAAGAAATAGATTAATTTGTCATAGGTGTGAATCTGCCTACTCTGTTAATTTGTCTTGTCCGGCATGCAAGTCTAATGACTTTAATATGTATGGAGCTGGAACAGAGAGAGTTGAAGAAGTTCTTAAAAGCAGCTTTGTAAAGACTCCAATAATTAGAGTTGATCATGACTCAACAAAAAAAGTGGGAGCTATGGAGGCTATAGTTAAAAAAATTCATTCCTCAGACGCAGCAATTTTAGTTGGAACTCAAATGCTTGCAAAAGGACATGATTTTCCTAAAGTCACCTTAAGCGTTATTTTAAATGCTGATAATGGCCTTATAAGCCCAGAAATTAATGCATTAGAGAAAATATCTCAATTGCTTATTCAAGTCTCAGGAAGAGCAGGAAGAAATAATAATCTTGCAAAAGTTATTATTCAAACAAGATATCCTGATGATATAAATCTTAATAAAATTAAGACAGGAGATTATATGAAATTTGCTTCTCAATGCCTAAGTACCAATGAGCAAATGAACTTACCTCCATTTACTACTTTATGTCTGCTTAGGTGCTCATCACCAACTCAAAAGAGTAATGTAGATTTCCTAGAGAAAGCTGTTTTAATTCTATCCAATAGGACTGATATAAATGTTATTGGCCCCTTGCCTTCATTAGTTTCGAAGTCGAAAGGAAATTATAGGCACCAAGTCTATATCCATGCACCAAAGAAAACTTTTTTAAATAAGGTATTAAAGTTTTTGACAACAGAGTTTGAAAAATGGCCGGAATCTAATAAGGTTAAGTGGTCTTTCGACATTGATCCAATAGACTTAAGCTAAATATTAATCTTAATTAATTGTCCTGGGTATATTGGTTTATTGTTTAGTTTATTCTCTGTATTAATTTCTTCTACAGTCACCCCAAATCTTATCGCTATTTCTGACAAGACATCCCCTTTTTGTATTTTGTAAGTCACAAAGCCGGGATCAATACTCATAAAGGTATTTGCTTTAGGTTTGTCCTTAAAATAGTTATGTATTCCTAGGAAAACAGATCTTGCAATCATTCTTCTCCCTGGCTTGCCCTTTAATCTTTGTGCGTCTTCAGGGTTGGTTATAAAACCTGACTCAACCAATACAGAAGGTATATCAATAGACTTAAGAACTCTGAAATCAGCGTACTCAACATTCTTTTTATGAATTTTTGTGAAAGGGTCTCTTTTAAGTTGATCCAATATCTTAGTTCCTAAAATTTTACTTTCAGAAATTTTTTTCTTATATATTTCTGGATAGGTTTGTCTTGCCGCATCCTCATCAAAATCAACTGGCTTTAGATTTTTTATATCAGCCTGTATTCTTTGCCTTTGTTTTTTAGATAAGTTCCTAGCAACAGTACTTGAAGCTTCATCTGACCATATAAAAACAGAAGCACCCTTTACGGAAGATAATCTAAACCCATCAGCATGGATTGAAACAAAAATATCTGCTCCATATTTCCTAGCATCCTGGTATCTATTATTTAAATCTAATGTCTCATCTCCATCTCTAATCATCACCGGTCTGTACCCATAAGTATCTCTTAAGGTTCTTTCTAACTCCTTCGCAATAAGTAACGTCACATCTTTTTCTAAAATATTATTTGGGCCAACCGCACCAGGGTATTTACCACCGTGACCCGCATCTATAGCAACAACAATATCTCTAATACTTTTATTGAGGTTTTTATTTCTTTTCACCTTAAGCTTTAATTTTATATTTTCTGTATTTATAGTCTGAGTTGGGTTTTGCCAATGGACTGATTCATATAAATCAACAACGATTCTGGTAAGACTTCCATCCTGAGATGCTCTTACTTTTTTGATTGGATAGTTGTATGGAACATTTATCTCGGTCGGAAGGCTCGATTGATTAATTTCCATGACAATTCTAGAGGGATTTTCTAAAGAATAAGACCTTACCAATGAAACTTTATCTAGATTAAAGTTAATACTAATTTCATTGTTACCCATGTCTTGTATTTCATCGAAGAAAACATCATTTCCGCTGATAAAAAAAGATAGAAAACCAAGGATTGCCAATCTATTCATAAGTTTTTAACCATTCTTTAAAGCCATTGTCGCCAGAAATTAAAGAAACCTCTCTTCCTTCAGGAAGATGGCTGAAAATTATTTTTAGATCAAAACTTCTTTCATGTTGAAGCCTTTCAGGCCACTCAATTAGCACTACTTTCTTAGAGTTTATTTTTCTACTTAGATCAAATATATCAATATCTTCTGCTTCGTTAGTTCTATAAAGATCAATATGCAAAAACATTAAATTATTAAAATCATATTCCTCGCAGAGAGTGTAAGTTGGACTTTTTACAAGATCCTTCCATCCACAATTTTTTATAATAGATCTAGATATAAAGGTTTTGCCTGCTCCTAAGTCTCCCTCAAGATGTATTTCAATTTCTTGCGAAGAAGATTTAAGTATCTCCATAGCTATTTTTGACCCTAGTTGGTTTGTAGCCTCGTCATTTATAAGAGTAAGTTTTTTCATCGATTTATTAATTGTCTTATTATAGGTATTAAACTTGAGGCATTTAAGCCTATTTCACCAATTTCTTCCTTAAATTTTAAACCTGCCTCCGAATGAACAGCAACAGCAATAATGCTCGCATTTCTTATATCAAGACCTTGGGCAAGAAGAGCAGTCAAAACACCAGCCAGAACGTCACCAGTTCCTCCTGTAGCAAGTTCAGGTCCGCCGCACGCGCATATAAAAGACTTGTTATTTGTTGAGTCAAAGACCACCGTTCCCATTCCTTTTAATATGACAATAGAAGCCCCATAAGTGTCTGCAATTTGCTTGGCAGCAGAAAGCCTATCTCTTTGAACTTCTTCAATAGATATGTTTAGTAATATAGCGGCCTCTCCTGGATGGGGCGTCATCAAGATTGTTTTATTGGATTTTTTGATTAAAGATTTTGATGATGCCGCGATGTGTAAAGCACCTGCATCTAATATAATTTTTGAATTATTTGCAGACTTTAATATTTTACCCAATATAGTTTTTGCAAAAGCAGTATTAGCAATTCCTGGTCCATACAATATAACGCTATGATCTTTAATTTTTAAATCTATATCGACCCCTTCAACCATATCAACACCAATTGCCATTACCTCAGGGTTTCTTAATAAAGATGGGCTTACATTAGACGTGTCTGTGACGAGAGTTACTAGTCCAGAGCCACAAAATAAACTTGCCTCAGATGCAAGTATTCCGGCGCCACCCATGCCTGGGGAGCCAGCGCATATCAAAACTTTTCCAAAATTACCTTTATGGCTATCCTTTGCTCTATTGGGCAGAAGATTTTTTAATTCTTGAAAGGTAAAACTTTGCAATATAGACATGAAATTACTTAAGCTAAATTATGTTGAATGCTAAAAATTCATTCTTCAGCGAAATAACCAATCCTATCGGAATGGAATGATCCCATAAAAATTTTTTCGTCATGAGGCACTGCAATAGTGGGTAGGCCAAAAACTGTTCTAGAAAATGAAAACTTATCTTCTCTCTTAAGTGTTTTTTGATTAAGTTTATGAATGGAGAAGGGTAGAGAACAATTTGTTTTTTCTGCACAATCACCAAAATCATTAGCCTGTAAATCTAAAGAAGTTAACCAAACCGAACCGTCTTTTAAAAAGATATTATCTGGACTCTGAATAAAATAACTACCTGTTTTAGTATTTTGATTAATATCGTAAACAGATAAATTGTCACCTTGATTATAGTTAACATAAAGAAGTCCAGAGCCCTCATCTAGCAAAATTCCATTAGGCCCACTTCCATCTGTTCCATCAACTTTATTAAAATTATTGTCACTCCAAAGTACTACATGCCCTGAAATACTTTTAAATAATGAATTCATTAACCATTCTTCCATGCTGATATCTCTTTTATACATATGAGATGCATAAAAACTTCCATCTTTTTTAAGGGCAACATCATTGAAATAATATTGGTCAGGGACCCTAATACAGCCCCGCCATATCATATCCCATGAAGATTCATTTTTTATAATTTCAAACATTTCAATCGACTCAAATGGCGAATGATTAATTACAGCTAGTTGATAGAAGCCTTCATCATTTTCAACAAGATCTATTCCGTGGGGATTGAATATGTCTAGCTCGCCTCTTATGCATGAAGCGTCACCCCAAGAGCTTTCTCCAAAAGTAATTTTTGGTACCTTTTTTTCATAGGTATTTAAATCCATTAAGGCAAAGTAACCAGGGGTATGTTCTGCATATGGACCGATCCCTCCAAATTCAGAAATAAAGAAGAATTTATTATCAGGCGTAATCACAATATCTTCTGGGTTTGAGAAACCACAAATAACCTTGATACGGTCATCGGATTCACACTTACTAATATCCTTTTGGGGGCCTATATAGTCAGTAGATACGACAGTTACAGAAATAAATAAATAAAGAATAGAAACCGGGACGGTAATCTTATAATAGTGCTTTATAAAAATTTCTAAAATCTTTGAAGCATGATTTGGAAGTGCGATCAGCCAAACCCCTTTTAAAAAAGATAGAGCCCCCATAACAACAAAAATTACTGACCATAGCCTGTCAGACCATTCCGGCTGAAGAAGACCAGTTAAAAAAAGAATTATCCCAAAGAATAAAGCTAAATAGCCTGAGATTTTGACTTTCGATCCAACAAATTTCGAAAAGAGATATGTATAAAGAGGCTTTATAAGAACTAGTAAACCACAGGCCAAGAAAAAGAATGCTAAGTAGTAATTCATAAGTTAGTTTTTATATAAATGCTCCTTAATAATACTAACAAGTTCTAAGGGCTTGTCCAATGGAACATGGTGAGCAGCTCCAGGAACCCCCTCAAAAGTCATAATGTCACCATATGTATTTTTAATATTGTCCAGGATACTTCCGGAGGTTAATAAGCTGTCTTCACCGTGGATGAACAAAGCAGGGCAGCCAAATGAAAATGTGTAACCGAATAACCTTTCAAGACTGCTAAACATGACATCATCAAATTTCCATCTCCACCCAGCCTCAATATTTTTTACTGAGTGCTCAGCAATGTATCTTAAGTACCAATCATTCGTACAATCTTGCTTAGGCATTAACCTAAACCTTTTAATAATATCTGTCTTGTCTTGATAGTGCTTGATCATTCTGAGAGGAGAAGAGTGTTGATTCGGGTCATAATCCGGTGGTCTTATAAATGTATCAATAATAATAATATTATTTATTAGATCCTTTCTTTCAGATGCAACGTAACCAGCAACATGTCCGCCGAGGGAGTGTCCAACAATAAAAATATTTGAAATATTTTTTTTATCCTTTTCCTTTTCAATTACAGAGACAATACATTCTCCAAAATCTTTAATGCCATATGAATCTCTAAAAGAAGAGTCACCCATGCCAGGAAGATCTATTGCAACTATATTTGCGCAGTCTCTAAAGTGGGGCGCAATAGGATCCCACCATTTTTTATGAGCACCTGTTCCGTGAATAAGAATTATTAAATCTTTGCTTTCATCTTTGGAGTTCCAGCTAGAATAGGATATATCCCCATGAGGATTCTTGATAATCTCTGAGCTAGGCTTGTCCTCAATGGCATCTTTGAACCACTGTGGGGCATGAATAATGTCTTGATTTAGATTGTTAGTTATTTCCATAAACAGTATTCTAAGCTATAAAAAATAAAAATATGAATAAACTTAATTTAACGCCAGCAGCAACTGTTTTAGTCCTAAAGGATTCTCCTGATGGGATGGAAGTTTTGATGGTAAAAAGATCTAGTAGGCCTCCCTTCGGAGACCTTTTTGTTTTCCCGGGCGGCAAGATTGACGAAGGTGATTTCAATAATAAGATAGAAGATTTTTGTGAGGGCGTGACTGATAAAGAGGCCTCCATAAATCTTGGATTAGATTCTGGAGGTCTAGCATATTGGGTTGCATGTATTAGAGAATGCTTTGAGGAGGTTGGAATTTTACTTGCTAAAAAAAAGAGTGGGGAAGATCTTGATCTAGATGGAGTCGATAAACATAAATATCAAAAATATAGAGAGATGTTGTTAAATAATGAAATTGATTTATATAAAATCTGTTTAGAAGAAAATTTAATTCTAATGCCTCAACAAATAGCCCCTTTCTCGCATTGGATAACCCCTGAAATAGAAACTAGGAGATTTGATACACGTTTTTTTATTGCCCACCTCCCCAAACATCAGACCGGAGAACATGATGGTAGTGAGCTCATAGACAGTGTTTGGATTTCACCAAAAGAAGCGCTCAAAAAATCTCGTTCGGGTGAGATGCCTATGATTATGCCTACAATAAAAAATTTGGAACAATGTGCACAATTTGATTCGGGCTCTAAGCTTTTAGAAAATCAGAGGAATCTCTCAAATGAGGATATCCCACCAATCCTGCCAAAGTTTTTTAAAGAAGATGGTGAGTGGAGGGGTCTATTGCCTGGAGATAAAGGATATGAGGATCATTAAATAATATGGACTTAATTACTAAAATAACAGCTCCCAACCCTGGTGTTTTCACTGGGGGTGGGACTAATACTTATTTGATTGGCAAAGATGATATAACCCTTGTCGACCCTGGTCCAAATATATCTGAGCATCTAGATGAAATTATCAAAGCAGGGGATGGGAAAATAAAAAGAATCTTTGTTACCCATACCCATAAGGATCATTCCCCAGCCGCATTACCTCTATCTAAAACTCTTAATGTTCCAATGTACGGAAGGCTAGTAGATGGCGAATCCTCATGGGAAGATGAAACATTTATCCCAGATATTGTTTTAAATGATAAAGATATTATTGAGACAGATGAATATACCTTAGAAGTAATACATACTCCTGGGCATGCATCTAATCATTTATGCTTTTTAATAAAAGATACGAAATGCCTTCTAACAGGCGATCACATTATGGACGGGTCTACGGTTGTTATTGGGCCACCAGATGGCAATATGAAAAGCTATATCAATTCATTAGAAAAGTTACTAGATTTTGATATTGATTGTTTTGCGCCTGGGCATGGAAATTATATTCACGAGCCTGAGAAAACCATTCAATCAATCATTAGGCACAGACTAACAAGAGAAAGAAAGGCTCTTAGAAAGCTAGGAGAGGCAGGAATCTCATCGTTAGATAAACTAACTAAGCTTGTTTATGATGATGTGTCAGAGATGCTCCATCCTATAGCTAAATATAGTCTAGAAGCACATTTATTAAAGCTTATAGATGAAAAGAAAGTTAAATTAGATAAAGATCTATTCGAAATAATTTAATCCTTTTTATTTTTATGTAAGACTTTCTCCTCAATAGCTTCTATATCAATATCATCAATTGAGTCTTCGTTATTATCAGGTATCTTTTTTACATCTTTTTCAATTTTAAGGTCTATAGGAGAGGCTCCAAGATCAAAAGTTAGCTCCCTTACATTTTTTGAAATAGTATCCTCAACACAGTCATCTTGATCATATGCCTCACGGGTCTCTCCTTTATCATTAATGGGAAAGGGTCTTTGGGGAGGGCCCATTTGCATGCATTTAATAGTAGCAACTGGTGAGAAGTAATCACTATTAGAATATAACTTATCAAGTTCTTTTGGTGATATTGAGCAACCAATAATTCCAAATAGAATAAATGGCGCTAAGAGTCTTTTCATAAACTTTGTTTGTTTTCTATAAGAGACTCAACAACCGAAGGATCGGCAAGGGTTGTCGTGTCTCCTAAATTAGATAGATCATTCTCAGCAATCTTTCTAAGAATTCTGCGCATAATTTTTCCCGATCTTGTTTTAGGCAAGCCTGGAGCATTTTGAATTAAATCTGGTTTTGCAATAGCTCCAATTTCTTTAGCAACAAATTGTTTCAATTCATAACTAAAGTTGTCATCAAATGATTCATTTATCATTAAAGTAACAAAAGCATATATTCCTTGCCCCTTAATTGGATGGTCAAAACCAACAACAGCTGCTTCAGCAATTTTAGGGTGGAGCACAAGAGCACTTTCAATTTCAGCTGTACCTAGTCTGTGGCCAGAAACATTAAGAACATCATCAACTCTTCCAGTTATCCAGTAGTATCCATCCTCGTCTCGCCTGGCTCCATCACCAGTAAAGTAAATATCTTTATACATACCAAAATAGGTGTCGATCATTCTTTGGTGATCACCATAAATACTTCTAATTTGACTAGGCCAAGATTGCTCAATAACTAAATTACCTGCATTAGAGCCTTCTAGCGTATTTCCATGTTCGTCATAGAGAGCTGGCTTAACCCCGAAGAAGGGCAGAGTTGCTGACCCAGGTTTTGTTGGAGTAATACCCGCTATTGGAGAGATAAGTACAGAACCAGTTTCGGTTTGCCACCAAGTATCAATAACCTCGCAATTAGATTTACCGACAACACTGTAGTACCAATCCCACGCCTCTGGATTAATTGGCTCTCCAACTGTACCTAAAATTCTTAGGCTATCTCTTTTTGTCTTTTTAACAGGATCATCGCCTTGGGCCATCAGAGCTCTAATGGCAGTTGGAGCTGTATAAAAAATACTAATGTCATGCTTATCGCATATCTCCCAACACCTTGATGCTGAAGGGTAGGTGGGCACTCCTTCAAACATAAGTGTTGTTGCTCCATTTGAAAGAGGTCCGTACAAGATATAAGTATGTCCTGTTATCCATCCCACATCTGCAGTACACCAGTATTTGTCCTCTGGCCTTATTCCAAAAAGATATTTGAAACTAATATGAGCGCCTAATAGGTAACCTGCAGTAGTATGAAGAACACCCTTTGGCTTGCCTGTAGAGCCTGATGTATAGAGAATGAAAAGAGGATCTTCGGAATCCATAGGCTCTGGAGCACACTTATTAGAAACATCTTTAACAAGATCTTCATACCAAACATCTTTTTTATCATCCCAATTAATTTCGCCACCAGTTCTTTTTATAACCAGTGTATTTTTAACATCTGGACAGCCCAGAAGAGCCTCATCTACATTAGATTTAAGTGGCACTTTTTTGCCGCCCCTTAAACCCTCATCAGCAGTTATAACAATTTTACAATCAGCATCAAGAATTCTATCTTTGAGTGATTCTGGAGAAAAGCCACCAAAGACAACAGAGTGCACGGCACCTATTCGCGTGCAAGCAAGCATTGCGAACGCAGTCTCAACGATCATAGGCATATAAATACAAACTCTCGAGCCCTTTTCAACACCCAGGTCTTTTAAAACATTAGCGAACTTACATACTTCGTCATGGAGCTCTTTGTAGGTCAATTCTTTAGAATCAGCAGGGTCATCTCCTTCCCATATTAATGCTATTTTGCTTGCATCATTTTCCAAATGCCTATCGATGCAGTTTAAGCTAATATTTGTTTTACCACCCTCAAACCACTTCGCATTATTAAATTGATTATTGAATGTTGTTTTGAAGTCTTCCATCCAGCTTATGTTTTCGTTTGCTAGATTTTTAAAAAATTTAGAAGGATCTTCTATGGATTGCTTGTAAAGTTCTTTGTATTCATCAAAGTCTTTTATATAAGGATTACTTGAATGTTTTGGGCTATAAAGCTTTTGAGACATTCTTAAATAATTGAAGGTTGGGGATTAATGAAATTCTTTCCTTTGGGATTGGACATTATTTTTGTAATGAGCGATTCGTAATCGCTATCATTGGTTTCTAAATTAATATCTGCAGCATTAATTATTAATAAAGGGGCAGAACTATAGTCTAAGAAAAACCTTGAGTATGCATCATTCAGTCTTTCCAAGTAGTCAAGAGTTAGATATTGTTCGTTAATATTTCCTCTCTTAGTAATCCTGTCTTTTAACACATCAATAGGTGCCTGAAGATAGATGACCAGGTCAGGTGTTGGCGCGTCCAGGGTTAGATGGTCATATACTTTGTCATATAGATCCATTTCCTCGTTAGAAAGAGTAACCTCAGCGAATAATCGATCCTTTTCTATTAAAAAATCAGCAACCCTCACTGTTTCAAAAAGGCTTCTTTGTTTAAGATCTTGAATTTGCTGCATTCTTTGAAACAAGAAGAAAAGCTGAGTAGCTAGAGCTGATTGGCTTGGGTTTTTATAAAAATTCTTTAAGAAGGGATTCTCTGCCGGTTGTTCTAAAAAAGAATCATAATTAAATGTTTCGGCTATCTTATTTGCTAAAGTAGTTTTCCCAACACCTATCGGTCCTTCAATTGCGATATATTTTGGAAGTGGTACTTCTTTAATAGCTGGGTTCATTTGTAACGTATAGTTTTTATCCTAGATTATCTCAACTCGTTATAGAAGCCAAATATTTTTGCAGATTCTTCATCACTTTTTTCATTCATCTCAGCAATTATGGTTCCTCTCAATGAGTCATCATTTTTTTGGAAATCAGTCCACCACTTCCCAATACCACTCTTATCTCCAGAAGCTCTCTCTCTTACAAGGAGAAAATCATATGCAGCTCTAAACCTTGGATGTCGAAGAGTTTTATATGGCTGGCTACCAATTCTGCTATGAAGTTTTAATTGAAGTACCCAAATATCCTTAATATAGCTTGAAAATTTTCTTGGTATTGCTGTAATTTTTTGTTGTTCGCGAAGTACGCCATCCATAGATCGGAAAAATTTTCTCACATTAATTTCTCCATTTTTAGAACACTTTTTCAATAAAGAGGGCCATAACAATGCAGCCATCAGAAAACCTGGTGTAATTGATTGTTGATTTTTTACCCTATCATCAGTATTTCTTAGAGCATGTGTCATAACATTGTTGGCAAAGTCATTCCTATTTGGATCAGAAAGGATAAGGTATTTATTTAAATGAAATGAGCAGAGTTTTTCAAAATTCTTTTCGCCCATTCCATTCAAAAATATTTTGCAGAACTCATCAAACAATCTAGCGTTTGAGATGCCTGATAAAAGATGGCCTTTATCATAGATGGCATCCTTAACCAGATTATCTATCTTAAAATTAAGTTTGTTACTAAATCTTATAGCTCTTAAGCTTCTCACCGGATCTTCTTCGAATCGTCTTTGGGGATCTCCAATAGATACAATAACCTTCTTGTGTATATGTTTAAGCCCATCGTTATGATCTTCTATTTTTTTTGTAACAGGACAGTAGTAAAGGGCATTCACAGTAAAATCTCTTCTATGACAGTCTTGTTCAAGAGTGCCCCAATTATTATCTCTAAGAATCTTTCCTGTTGAATCAGTAACAATATTTTCACCATCTTCCTGATCACTTCCTGATCTAAAAGTTGCTACTTCAAGCAATTCACTCCTATTAAAAACATGAACCAATTTAAATCTTTTGCCAATTATTCTTGAAGCTTTAAATGTTTTCCTGATCTGCTCAGGCGTGGCATTAGTGGCTATATCGAAATCTTTTGGCTCTAGTCCCGTTAGTGCATCGCGAACGCACCCACCAACCAGATAGGCCTGAAAATTATTTTTTTGAAGGTCTTGGACGACAGATATAGCAAATTTACTTATCTTATTATTATCTATCAAATCTAATTATGAATTTTTATGATTTAAGGGCATTAGCCATTTAGCTGCTTTTCTTTAATTTCGTCAAGTGTTTTGCAGTGAATGCAATGGGTTGCAGTTGGTCTAGCTTCAAGCCTCTTAATTCCAATTTCATCACCACAGGATTCGCACCAACCATAATCATCTTGCTTAATTTGTTCTATAGATAGACCTATTTTGCTGATAAGTTTTCTCTCTCTATCTCTGGTTCTTAATTCAAAAGCAAACTCTTCCTCTTGAGAAGCCCTGTCTACTGGGTCTGCATAGGTTTCACCTTTAGCTCTAAGATGATCAAAAGTTTTTTGCATTTCATCCTTAAGATGTTCTTTCCAAAGAAGAAGAACGGCAACAAAATGTTTCTTCATTGCTGCACTCATATATTTTTCACCCTTCTTAGATTTATAAGGTGCAATTTTAGATTTATTATTAGCTATTGTTGCTTTTGCAGACTTCTTGGCTGCAACTTTTTTAACTGGAGCTTTTTTGGCAACAGTTTTTTTAACTGGAGCTTTTTTGGCAACAGTTTTTTTAACTGGAGCTTTTTTTACTGTCTTGGATTTTTTTTCGACCATGTAAGATTTTTATAGAATTTTAGGGTGGAGAAAATATCAGATACTGACAAAATTAGCTAGTCATTTTTTAATTTATTTAATACTTTCAAGTACCCATCCGAGCTAAGTCTTGGCCCAAATGTCTCAACAACCTTGGAAGATGCATAGTTTGCAAACTTAGCACATGCTTCAATATTATTCCCTTGAAGGTAGGCATGCATAAACGATCCGGCAAACATATCACCTGCTCCATTGGTGTCTATTGGAGTTATTTCTTCTGCTTGCGCATGCTTCTCAACCCCTTTATCTATAACAACACTTCCCTCGGCGCCTTTTGTAATAGCAGTCATATAGGGCTTTTCTTTGTAAAAGTTAACAGCATCATCAAGGTTTTCTTTACCAGAAAAAGCAATTGCTTCATCATCATTACAGAAGATCATATCTATTCCATATGACTCTATTAAATCAAATTTTTCTTTAAAGCCATGCACAATACCTGCATCAGAAAGAGACAAGGCTTTCTTTACATCCTTATCTTTAAGGTGCTCTAAGACTGAAATAACAGCATTAAAGTTATCGTCACTTGTTACCATGTAGCCTTCGATATAAAAAATTTTTGAATTTTCTACAACATCAAAATCTATATCTGATTTACCAAGATACGCACTAACTCCAAGCATGCTGCTCATAGTTCTCTTAGCGTCAGGAGTAACTAAAATTAAGCATTTCCCAGTTGGTTGATCTGTATTTTCAGAGCTGACACCAATATGTTTGACTCCAGCCGACCTGAGACTATCAAGATAGTTTCTTCCATCTTCATCATCAGAAACTCTGCATACATGATGGCAATTCGAACCATAATTTGCTGCAGCAACAAGAGAATTGGTTGCAGAGCCACCACAATCAGAAATTGATTCGGCTCCCATTTCGATAAGCTTGCTAATTATAGGTGCCTGTTCTTCAGAGGATGAAAGAGTCATAGAGTCAGCTACAAGGCCTACACTTGATAAGAATTCATGGCTGACTTTATATTGAGTATCTACTAAAGCATTTCCAAGGGCGCTGATATCATATTTCATTTGTTATTCCTTTTTGTATTATTTGTTTTACTGTTTCTAGCGTTCTATTAATTTCTTCATCCTTATGCATTGCTGAAATGAAGCCTGCTTCATATTTAGAGGGGGCAAAGTATATTCCACTTCTAATACATGAATTTAAAAAATTTGAAAATAGTACATCATCAGTTTTTGCAACATCATTAATATTATTAGGGAGTTCTTCTGAAAAAAAGAATCCGAACATTCCACCAATTCTGTTTATAGAAAACGGAATACCTGACTCAATCATCAAGGTTTTCATCCCATCCAAAAGCACAGATGCATTTCTTTCTAACTCTTTAAACGGATTTTCTTTAATCAACAATTGCAACAAAGCAGTTCCTCCAGCCATAGCCAGTGGATTACCAGACAAAGTTCCTGCCTGATAGACAGGACCAGAAGGAGCTAGATAGTTCATAATTTCCTCTTTGCCTCCAAAAGCTCCAACAGGAAGACCGCCACCTATTACTTTCCCCAAAGCGGTTAAGTCTGGAGTAATATTATAAATTTCTTGAGCTCCGCCTAGCGAAACTCTAAAGCCGCTCATGACCTCATCAAATATTAAAATAGAATCATTGGCTGAGGTGGTTTCCCTCAATAGCTTTAAGAAATCTTCATGACCTGGAACAAAGCCCATATTCCCAGCTATTGGTTCGACTATTACGGCCGCTAAGTCATCTTTTATCTCATTAAATATTTCTAAAAACTGTTCTTTATTGTTGTATTCGCAACTAAATGTATATTTTGCTAAATCTGCAGGAACCCCTGGAGAGTCAGGTAAGCCAAAAGTGGCAACCCCAGAACCTGCCTTAATTAAAAGAGAGTCGACATGACCATGGTAGCAGCCATCAAATTTAATAATTTTATTCCTTCCTGTAAAACCTCTAGCCAATCTAATTGTTGTCATGGTTGCTTCAGTGCCTGAATTAACCATTCTTATTTTTTCAATCGAAGGAATGCATTTTTTAATTAGCCTGGCCACATCAGATTCAAGACTTGTCGGGGCGCCATAACTAGTCCCAAGCTCAACTTGGTTTTTAATTGCACCTACAATGTCTGGGTGTGAATGACCCATTATCATCGGACCCCAAGACCCAATATAATCAATATATTCATTATGATCAGCATCATAAAGGTATGCGCCGGATGCTCTTTCAAAAAATATAGGATTGCCATTGATATTTTTGAATGCCCTCACTGGTGAATTTACTCCTCCAGGCATGAGAGTCTTGGCCTCTTTAAACAAGGCTATGGATTTATCAATTTTATTATGTGTCAAAGCAAATTCTTCTTAATTTTTAATTTCGATATGATATCAATTTAATTCTTATTATGTATTTAATTGTTTTGAAAATTCATCCACTTGGTTCCAATCAGTGAACTCGTAAGTATTTTTAACATCTGTAGGACCTTTCGTGATCCACATAATCAATCTAATCATATGTTTATCTATAAATTTATATTTTGGATAATCTATTTTGCCTGCAAAGACTGCTAATTTCTTTGGATTCCAAGGAGATAACTCTAAAAATTTTTGCATATATGGATTTGTTTCAGGCGTATTTTTTTCAGGTTTTCTTGCAACCACATTAACCGAAAAGAAGGCATTTTCTTTTGTTTCAAGACAAGCAACATTTTTTTTAATAAATTCATAAAGTTCTGGTTTATGTTTGCCGTATCTTATGCTGGCACCAATAATGATTTTATCAAATTGATTTAAATCTAGACCTTCTGCTTTTGAAATATGCGTTATTTCAGAAGATTCAGAAACATTTAATTTAGAGAAAATCTTATTACAAATTTCTAGAGTTTGCCCATCAGTAGTAGAGTAGATTATTAGAGTTGATTTCATAAATATATTTTATATTGTTAACCAATAAATTTCATGACGAACAACAAATATAGTATATTTAAAAAATGATTAAATATTTATTTATAGCCGCTTTATTTATTACTAACTATTCATATGCAAACTCTGAGGCTGCCGAATGCTCAAAAATAAAATCTGACTCTAAGCGACTTCTTTGCTATGACTTAATTTATAAAAAATCAAGTTCAGTGTTGGTTGAAAAAAAAGTACCTGTAACAAAAAAAATAAAAGCAGTTAAGCCGAAGCCTGACAAAATAGTTGATAAAAATACAACAAAGAAAGAAGATAATTTTGGGCTTTCTTATGAGCAAATTAGAAAAGCTGAAAAAATTGAAGACAAGAAAGCAATTCGCTCATCTATAGTTCGAGTTACCAAACAGGTAAGTAGAAAAATTACATTCAGATTAGAAAATGGACAGGTATGGAAATCTGAAGCAGCCCTTGGAGCAAACAAAGCAGCTCAATTTAAAAAAGGTTCAAATATTGAATTAGTAAAAGTAAGGATGGGCGGTTACTCGATGGTCAATACAAAAACAAATTCAAGAATTAAAGTAAAAAGAATTAAATAGCAATGGAAGAGACATATAAAAGATCAATAGAATTAACTGATTCCGCTTCAGCAAGAATCATGAGTGTTTTAGAAGATAGTGATAGTTCTAAATTTCGAGTTTTTGTAACTGGGGGAGGTTGTTCGGGCTTCCAATATGGTTTTAAGTTTGATAAGGATGAGGCATTTGACGATGATGTTATAGACTTTAAAGAGTTTTCTCTCTTAGTTGATTCTATGTCGTATCCCTATCTTTATGGATCAACACTGGATTTCGTTGAAGATCTCTCAGGAGCTAAATTCGTTATTAAAAACCCAAATGCCAAAACAACATGCGGGTGTGGAGAGTCATTTACAGTCTAGATTTTGTAATCGAACCCAAAAGTCCTTTTACATTCTTGCTTGATGTCTGAACTATCAGAGCCTCATTACTGACTCTTTTATATCCCATCCAGGCAAATGCCATGGACTCAATAGCAAAAACATCATGGCCTAAATCACTTGAGAGGACGACATCATTACTAGCCATTTCAGAAATTCTTTTTACCAGATACTTGTTATGAGCACCACCACCACAAATGACAATGTCACAATTATTATGACCATTTTTATGGATTGAATTTATTATAGATTTTGCCGAAAATTCAACCAGGGTACATAGAATATCTTCAGCTTTCTTTTTTAAAAATTTCTTGGATAATATTTTTATATTAAAGAGCTCTTTGCCTGTTGATTTTGGACATTTTCTTTTAAAAAAATTATTTTGAAGCAATCTTCCTAATTCAATGTGATCTACTTTTCCTTTGGCTGCAATAGCCCCATTTTTATCAAAAGGAATCTGAAGAAAGTCACTACAATATGCATCTAAAATTGCATTTCCAGGGCCTACATCAGTCCCCCATATGTCATTTCTATTTTTTACAAATGAGTAATTTGAAATCCCTCCTATATTTAAAATAATTCGTGGGTTTCTAGCTTTATAAAATAATTGATTATGGAATTCTGGAACAAGAGGGGCGCCTTCGCCGCCTAGCGCAATATGCATATTTCTAAAATCACTTACCACCAGAAGGCCCGTTTCTTTTGCAACAATATTTGGATCACCAATTTGCATAGAAAATGGAAATCTCTTATTAATTTCATGCCTAATGGTTTGTCCAGAAATAGCAACACACTCTATAGATGATTTCTTAATTTTACTAAATCCAATCGCCTCATTAATAGATTTTGAAAATAAGAATCCTATCTCTTTATTAACAGTGCCTAAATCTGACAACGAGCTTTCGTTATTTTCAATAAGTTTTTTTACTTTTAATCTTAGGGATTTTGGGAATTTAATTGAATGGAAATACTCAAGATTTATTTTTGTACCAATGCTAAGAAATGAAATATCAATAGCGTCATGACTAGTTCCTGTCATTGCTCCAATATAGATCTTTTTACTCATTACTACTTGGAGAAAGCTTATTGAACTCCTCCATTGATAATTTATTATTCTTTAATAGTGTATCAAAACTTGCCCTTAAATTTTTTGGTACTGGTTCAGCTGATGGTAATTTTACTTTTATAGGATCTATTCTTTTCTTACCTATCTTAAACTCATAATGTAAATGAGGCCCTGTTGCCAGTCCTGAACTCCCAACGAAACCAATAGTATCGCCCTGAGAAACTTTTTTGCCTTTTCTTATACCCTTACTAAATTTTTCTAAATGACAATATCTAGTCGAATACTCATTTGTATGATTTATAACTATCTCATTACCACATCCATTCCTTTGACCAGAAAAAGAAACAATCCCATCGCCTGTAGTTCTCACCGGCGATCCTCTTTTGGCTGCATAATCGACTCCATTATGAGCTCTTATTGTATGAAGAACAGGATGCATTCTGTTTGGATTAAAATGAGAACTAATATATGCAAAATCTAAAGGGGCTCTTAAAAAGGCCTTTTGCATATTATTTCCATTTTCATCAAAGTACTGTTTTTTACTGGCTTCAGTGAAAAACCTATTTGCAAAATAGGTATTACCATTGTTAATAAACTTAGCAATTACGATATCGCCATTTTTTACTTTCTCTCCATCACTATAAGGAGTTTCATAAATTACATGAAATTCGTCACCCTCTCTAATATCAAAAACGAAGTCTACATCCCAGCCAAAGATATAAGCAAAGTCCATAATTACACTTTCGGGAATATTTGCATCTAGAGCTGCCTCATAAAATGAGGATTGAATAATCCCGCTATTGTAAGATTCAATTAACTCAATACTTTTGCTTATATTCTTAAATACTATTTCTGGAGTAAGGCTAATTGAAATAGAATTTATTTGATCTTTCATGATCTCAATTCTGGTTAGCTCCTCGCCAGAATATTCAAAGAGCATTTTTTCCCCTGGTTTAATGTTAGCAATAATATTTTTGGAGTCTAATCTAAAAATTTTATAAGCAGTATTCAAAGGCACTGAAAAGTTTTCAAAAATTATTGAAAGATTTTCTCCATCTTGCACCTCATGCATCTGATATGTTTTCGTTTGCTCGAGAGGTATAGAGAATTTTTCAGTAAACTCAATTTCTTCAACTGGCAAAGATTCATATGTTTCTATATCAATATAAAGCATTAATATTAAGACAATAGAAACAGCAAAAGAAACAAGTACCGCTCTTTTTGGAACCTTTTTAAAACCTATCATTAGTCCTCTTGAATATTTAAGAGTTCAGTGTTGCCACCAAATGCTACCGAGTTCTTTGAGACAACCTTTTCGTTAAGAAATTGCAGAAGGTAATTAGGCCCACCAGCCTTATAGCCACTGCCGGATAGATTTTGTCCACCAAAAGGCTGAGAACCAACAACAGCTCCCACCATATCTCTATTTATGTAAATATTTCCGACATTACACTTGTCACTAAATATGTCGGCCCTTTTTTCTACTCTAGTATGAATACCCATTGTAAGGCCGAAGCCACTATCATTAATATTTTCAATTAGTGCATCCATTTCATTTGATTTAAATCTAACGATATGAAGTATTGGTCCAAATTGCTCGTCTTTTAGATCAGAAATATTATCAATCTCAATTATTGTTGGAGCTACAAAATTTTCATCTACATCATCAGCAGACCTAAAAATAGAATAATTATTATCTTCAAAACCTTTCACGTAAGCATTGAGACTATCAAGAGATGTCTTGCTAATTATTGGGCCGATATCTGTGTCAAGATTTTGAGGGTTTCCAATTTTTAGTTCTTTCATACCACCCTTAATCATTGATAAAAGATCGTCATATATTTCGTCTTGTACACATAGAACTCTCAAGGCAGAGCATCGCTGTCCAGAGCTATCAAATGCTGAACGAATAATATCATCGGTTGCTTGCTCGAGAAGTGCGCTTGAATCAACAATCATTGAATTTATGCCTCCTGTCTCTGCAATCAAAGGAATAATTGATTCATGGTTACTTGCAAGGTTGCTTTGAATTTTTTTTGCTGTTTTTAAAGATCCGGTGAATGCAACCCCTTTGATGTTATTAACCTTTGAAAGCATGTCACCATGAATGCCGTCTCCTAGGATTAAATTTAAAGCATCTTTTGGAACCCCAATCTCATGAAATTTGTTCACAATGATGTAGCCAAGAATTGAAGTATGTTCTGAGGGCTTAACTGTTACTTTATTTCCACATGCAAGGGCTGCACTTATTTGCCCTATAAGTATTGCAACAGGAAAGTTCCATGGACTAATACATAAAATATGGCCTTTTGGTGAGTAAGATAGAGCATTGATCTCGCCGGTGGGACCCTCAAGAATATGGTCTTCTTTTTGGAGGCCAACAGCTTGTTTTGCATAGTATCTGAGAAAATCTATAGCTTCTCTAATTTCATCAATAGTATTTTGTACTGTTTTTCCGGCTTCATTCATAAGGTAATAAATTAGCTCAGAAGGATTTGCTTCAATGTCGTCTGCAATTTTTTCTAAAATGGATGCTCTTTTTTCAACATGCATCAAAGACCATTCACTAATATTTTGTTCTTCAAGGCTGCCCTTTATGTTATCTAAATCATCATATGAGGCTGTACCAATATTTCTTCCATCTGCAAGAGATGAGATCTCATGAGTATTAGTTTTCTTATAATCCTTTGCTTTATAAATTGATGAAGCCTTTATTTCTTTTGAGTCAAACTTTCCAAGCTCCTCTTCAAGCATTTCTAAATTTACCCTTTCACTTAAATCAAATCCTTTAGAGTTCGGTCTGTCATTAAATATATTTCTTGGCATTGGTATCTCTTTTTTTTCATCCTCAATTTTTAAATGGGGCCCTCTGGCAAGCCAAGCAGAATCTGTTTCAGGATCAAGTAACCTATTAATAAATGAGCTGTTTGCTCCATTTTCTAATAGTCTTCTTACAAGATAGGGTAGCAAGTCTTTATATTTGCCAATCGGTGCATAAATTGAGGTATTTTTTTCAGTATTTAAGATTTTGTTTGCGGACTTATAAAGCAGCTCTCCCATTCCAAATAGTCTTTGAAATTCATAATCCTTATTTGAGCCAAGATGATGGATTGCAGAAATGGTATGTGCATTATGTGTAGCAAATTTAGGGTAAATTTTTTCCACATTAAAAATTCTTTTTGCACAGGCTAAATAAGCTAAGTCTGTAACAGATTTTTTTGTATAGACAGGATAACCATCATAGCCATAGATTTGAGCATGCTTAATTTCATAATCCCAATATGCTCCTTTTACGAGCCGAACATGCATGGATGCTCTATTTTCTAGTAGCTCTTCTAACCAATCTATTGTGGCTATAGCTCTTTTGCCATATGCCTGAACAGCAATACCAAATCCTTTCCAGTTTTTAATATTTGGTGAAAGGGCCATCTCTTTAATAATCTCTAAACTAACGGCCAGTCTGTCTTGCTCCTCAGCATCGATTGTAATTTCTACATCTTTAGACTTTGCATACTCTGTAAGCTCAATAAGTTTTGGAAGTAGATCAGACTTTATGTCTTTTAGCTTTTTCATTTCATATCTAGGAGATAAAGCTGATATTTTTATTGAGACACCATTAATTGTATTTTTTGTCAGATTTATCTTGCCGACTTCATCTATGGCATTTTTATAAGACTGATAATAAGTGTCTGCTTGTTCAGCGTTTCTTGCTGCCTCTCCAAGCATGTCAAATGAATAAATTTCATTTTCTATATTCTTAATTTTTTTTATGTCATCAAAATCTCTGCCCATAACAAATTCTTGACTGAGAATATGCATGGCACCAACTACAGCATTTCTAATTGGAAACTCGCCAGATTTAGAGATTAAAGAACTTAATAGGGCGCTTGGGTTTTTGGTCCACTCATCGGGTGTAGAAACTACCTTGCCTGCAAGAAGAAGACCCCATGTTGATGCATTAACGAAAACACTATCCGCTTTGTTTAAATGCTCTATCCACGCACCCTCAGATAGCTTCTCAGATATTATTAGATCCCTTGTTTTTTTGTCTGGAATTCTTAGTATTGATTCAGCTAAACACATCAGAGCAACACCTTCTTTATTATCTAGCCCATATTCGCTTAGAAATGCATCTAGTTTTGTTCTCTCGCTCTTATTCTCTCTGCAAGCATCAATTATTTTTTGAGCATTTTTTGAAATCGAAGGGTCATTTAAAAAATCAGAATTACTAATGAGATCTGAAACTATTTCTTGTTCAGGATAAAACTTGTTACTTGTTAATGTCATAGCTGTTATTTTAATCTTATAGTGCCAAGTATCAACTTACTGATTCTATTAATGACTTAAAAACATTATGATAGTCATATGAGTGATGCACTTAAATTAATTAAACGAGGAACCGACGAGATCCTCACAGAGTCTGATTTAAAAAAGAAATTAGATTCTGGAAAACAGCTAATCATTAAGGCGGGGTTTGATCCAACAGCTCCAGACCTTCATTTGGGTCATACCGTATTATTAAATAAGCTAAGACATTTTCAAGATCTTGGGCATAAAGTAATTTTTCTAATTGGTGATTTTACTGGTCAAATTGGAGATCCCTCTGGTAAAAATAAAACTAGGCCAACACTTACTTCAGAAGAATTAATTTCAAATGCAAAAACATATGAGAAACAAGTTTTTAAAATTCTTAAAAAAGAATTAACAGAAGTTAAATTTAATTCTGAGTGGTGCAACAAGCTTGGTGCAGATGGTTTGATTGGTCTTGCATCAAAATATAATGTTGCAAGAATGCTGGAGCGTGATGATTTTAATAAACGTTATAGCGCAAATCAAAGCATAGCTATTCATGAATTTTTATACCCCCTTGTTCAAGGATATGACTCTGTAGCCCTAGAGGCTGACGTCGAATGCGGAGGAACAGATCAAAAATTTAATTTGCTAGTAGGGAGAGAGCTACAAAGATCCTATGGTCAAGAACCTCAGGTTGTTTTAACTGTACCCATTCTAGAGGGCCTGGACGGAACAAATAAAATGTCCAAATCATTAAATAACTTTATAGCAATAGATGAAGAGCCTAATGATATGTTCGGTAAAATAATGTCTATTTCAGACGAGTTAATGTGGAGATGGTTTGAGTTACTTAGCTTTACCTCAGAGAAAGAAATAGGAGTTCTTAAGAAGAAAATGGAAGAAGGGACCAACCCAAGAGATATTAAGTTTCTTTTAGCAGAAGAGTTAGTAGATAGATTCCATTCAGAAGGTGATGGTTCGAAATGCAAGGAAGCTTTTCTTCAAAGATTTCAAAAAGGTCAAATGCCTGATGACATTCCTTCCATGTCAGTTGATGTTGGGGCTGAGGGCATTCCATTAGTAAACCTTTTAAAGAATTGTGAGATGACATCAAGTACATCTGAGGCGATGAGACTTGTTAAACAAGGCGGAGTCAAAATCGACTCTGTAAAAATAGAAGATCCTAAAATGCTAATTTCAAAAGGCCAGGAGTCTATTTATCAGGTTGGCAAAAGAAAATTTTTAAAAATTAAAACATAATGAAAAATAAATTAGTCCAAATATTTCTTCTTCTTTTTATAGTTGCGTGTAATCAGGATAGCCCTAATATTAAACAAATTAGTAATATGCAGTATTTTATCGATAATGAAATAAGGGAAGGAATCTATTCTGTTGAACCAGGCTTGCAATACTCAATTATTCAAAGTGGAGATCAAAGTTCTGAATCACCATTGCTGCAGGATACAATTACAGCTCATTTTCACGGCACTCTCACTGATGGCTCAGTTTTTTGGAGTTCTGTTGAAATGGGTGAGCCCTTAACAGTCGAACTATCAGGTCTAATAGTTGGGTGCCAAAAAATAATCTCTATGATGAAGAAAGGTGATGAATGGAGAGTTTATATCGATCCAAGTATGGCCTATGGCGATGAGGGCCGGCCTGGGATACCTTCAAACTCAATTCTTATTTTTGATATTGAGTTATTAGATATCCAAAAAAACTAACCCTTATCTATAACGGATAGAGCGTATCCATAAACCTCAGCAACCTGGTTAATAATTTTATTTTTAGGTGTTCCGGCTCCATGACCAGCTCTTCCTTCAATTCTAATTAATATTGGATTATCACACCCCTGGGACTCTTGAAGCTTTGCTGCAAACTTGAATGAATGAGAGGGTACTACTCTATCGTCTCTTTTAGCTGTAGTAATCAGAGTAGTTGGATAGCACTCACCTTCAACAATATTATGCAGAGGCGAATAGGCTAATAAGTTTTCAAACTCATCTTTCTTATCTGGAGAGCCATAGTCACTTTCCCAGGCCCAGCCTATAGTAAATTTATGAAATCTAAGCATGTCCAAGACGCCAACTTGTGGAATTGCGACTTTAAATAAATTAGGATTTTGCAACATGGTCGCAGCCACTAGCAAACCTCCATTAGAGCCACCTTGAATAGCGGTTGATGATGGAGAACCAATTTCTTGTGCGTGTAAAAATTTAGCAGAATATGCAAAGTCATCAAAAACATTTTGTTTATTAAAAAGCCTGCCTGCATCATGCCAGTTATCACCATATTCACCACCACCTCTTAGATTAACTACAGCAACTATTCCCCCTTGGTTCATCCAAGTGAGGTAGCTTTTACTAAAGCCAGGTAGTCTTGAGATATTAAAGCCACCATATCCATATAAAAGTATTGGAGTATTACTGTCTATTTTTAAGGACTTTTTGTAACTAAGATGGATGGGTATTTGTGTTCCATCTTTGGATGGAAAGAATTTAAAGTCAGATGTAAATAAAGTTGAGTCGTGTCCTTTAAGATCTTCTTTCCAAAAAAGTTCTTGTGACATATCAGTTAGATTAATTTTGTATATTTCTCGAGGAGTTACAAAATTTGTAAATGAAAAATAAGATACCTCATCTTCAATTTCACCACCAAAACCACCCATTGTTCCTTTTCTTTCTGTTGCTAGCTTATTTTTATATGCTCCTTTTAAATCAAAGAAGTGAACCTCAGTAAAAGTATCAACGAGATAAGAAACTACAATAGAATTATTTATAAAGTTAACACTACTAATAGAATTAGTACTTTCACCAACGACTTCATTCCAAACAAATGAGCCATTTTTTATTGTAAGTGATACTACTTTTCCGTTCGCAGCATTTTCAGTTGAGTAAAACCAAAAAGTATCATTCTTGCTTTCTAAAAAGCTATAAGCGCCTATTAGCTCATCTATTAAAGGAATAAAAGGCTGATCAGGGCTTAGCTGAACATAGAGTCTATTTCTTTCATCTGTGCCTTCACCAATAGATAGAAACTTAATTTTAGAATCTTTTACAACACTTATTCCCCAACTCCATCTTGGCTTTTCAGGATTCTCATAAACAATAACATCCTCATCTTGAGCAGTACCAATTTTATGAAACATTAACTTTGGAGCAGTATTAATATCTTTTAAGAGCTCTTCCGATGGCTCGTCGTATTTTTGGTAATAAAATCCAGAATCATCATTTTCCCATGAAGCACCAGAAAATTTAGCCCATTCAATCCTATCATCAAGAGTTTTTCCCGATTCAATATCAAGTACTTTCCAGGTTCTCCAATCAGACCCACCATCTGATATTGAGAAAGCTAGAAGAGATGCATCATTACTAACGCTGGTACTTGCAAGAGAGATAGTTCCATCTTCTGAGAACTTATTTGGATCAAGTAAAACTCTATCTTGGCATTCTTCACAGTCCTTAATCATCAGCTTGCTTTGTTGCCATGACCCATCATTGAAATAATAAAAAGTTTTTTTGTTAACCTGATAAGGCATACTAATAGAATCCGTATCCCATACTTTTTCTAAATTCTTTGCGATTGCAGTTTTGAACTTGTTTTTACTTATAAATTTTTGAGTAAAATCATTTTGCCTCACTACCCATTCCTGAGATTCCTCACTAGTAAAGTCTTCAAGCCACCTATATTGATCTTCGATCTCATATCCATGAATAGTTTCAATAAAATCTATTTTTTTTGAAGTCGGATAAGAAATTTCTGAAGGCTCATTAGAACAACTTATTAAGAAGAAAAGAACTGCAGCGTTAGATATAAATAGATTTTTCATGTTTTGGATAATACTTTACAATGCTCTGATAAATCAATTTAAAAATTTAAACCATGAATCAGTTCAAAAATGCTTGGAGTTTTTATTTAAATCATTGGCAATATTTTGCCTTATTGGCAGCTCCTATTTTGGCAATAGAAGTTGTTACAGCGCAGCTGATAACTCCCTTGGCTGGAGATGTGCTTCTTGAAAATGCTGAGGACCTTTCTGAATTTGTAGCTAATAATGGACAGTACATAGCAATATTAAGTATTTTAGGTCTTGTTGCTAGCATGTCTTTTATTGGCGGTCTTATAGCGGCTTTTGATTCAAAAAGTTCTAATTATGATCTTGATCCAATGGCTGCATTATTTAAAGGCGTTAAAAAGTTTTTTCCATTATTTGGAGCATATCTACTTTCAGTTATTGCCGTATTCTTTGGTTTGATTTTATTAATTTTACCTGGGGTATATGTCGGTGCCAGGCTTGCACTCTACCCATCTTTCATGATGATGGAGAATAAGGGAGTTATTGACTCATTAAAGTCATCATGGGAAGCAACAGACGAACATGGAGGATTATTGTTTGGCTTAACTTTATTATTCTTAGCGGTTGCTATCATTCCGTCATCTATTTTTACAAGTTTATTAGACCCAGGAATTACTCAAATTATAATTTTAGCTATTTTTGAGTATGTGATAGTTATACCATGGTCTTACATGTATTTTAGTCTTTATCAATCTCAAAAAAGCTAATAGAAATAACCTTAGCTTTTCTCTTTTATCTTTGATAGATAACAGTTAAAATGCCATTCCGTTTACAACGGGTCTGTAGCTCAGCTTGGTTAGAGCGCACCCCTGATAAGGGTGAGGTCGGTGGTTCGAGTCCACCCAGACCCACCATTTCTATAAAAAACCCTAGTCTTTTTTAGTTTTATTTTCTCCAGGCACCTCTTTTTAATGCTAAAACCATTAGAGCACCAAACAAGATCATTGCAATTGCCGATGAATAAAATATCCCAACTATGCCAGTTGATAGCCAATATACAGAAATTATTGCTGCAACTGTAAATACGATAAATCTTAATGCTGTAATAATAATAGGCCACTTCATAGCATTTGCTCCCTGAGATGCAAAGTAAAGAGATAATCCAAACCCTTGAAATAAATAACAAACTCCAAGTATTTGAATGTACTGTTTCGTTACCATGAGTGTTGCTTGATCTGAGGTAAAAATTTTAATCCAAATATCAGGAGTCAAGGCTAGAATTAGTCCTATTGCTCCTGAAAGCAGGCCTGCTGATGTAGCCCCTATTATTCCAATTTTTTCGGCTCTATCAATATTATTAGCGCCAATATTAGTTCCAACCATGGTTGTCATGGCAGTACCAATACTAAATACAATAGGTATAAGTAAGAACTCTACTCTAGAACCTATTCCATATCCTGCGATTGCAGATGTGCCAAATTGACCAATTAAACCAGTAAGCACAAGCACAGTTCCAACTGTAAAAATTGGTGAAAGAGATGCCGGAAGTGCAACAGAAAAGATATCTTCAAATAGATTTTTTTCAAAAGAAATTTTCTGGATTTTTAGTTTCACAGAACTGTCCTTGCTAATAAGTTTTATGATGCATGCTAAAGCCATAAATGAAGAAGTTGCTATCATCGACCACGCAGAGCCAACTAAGCCTAGCTTAGGGAATCCAAACCAACCAAGAATAAAACCCGCCGATAAGAATATTTGTATACCCGCACAAACCACAGTAAGCTTTGCTGGAAACTGCATATCTCCCATACCTCTTATAGCTGCAGTTAGACTGCCTGATAGCCATACAACTAATCCACCCGATAAATAAACCAAACAATATGCCAAAGACTCTTTTAGTAAATTCCCAGATCCACCTAAAGTAACTAGAAGCCATTCACCAAAAAAGATGAAAACTAAAAAGAAGACTAATGCTCCTAAAAATGAGATATATAAAGAGTGCCATAATAGCTTCTCTGCTCTATTTAAATCATTTGCTCCTAAGCTTCTTGATATAGATGAAGAGACAGCACCGCCAAGTGCTCCAAAAGCCATTTGTTGTGTAAGCATAATTGCAGGAAATGCCAATGTAATTGCCGCTAATGGAATGATACCGAGCTGGCCTATAAACCAAAATTCAGCCAAAACTACAAATGCATTTATTAAAAATGCTACGGTATTTGGAGCAGACATCTTTATCAGAAGAGGAAAAATTGGATCCTTTAGAAGTTGCTCTGTTCTTTTATCCATATAAGTGCACTTCCTAGTTTGTATATGAAGACGTTATTAAAAGTCTCATATTACCTGAATAGAGGTAAAGAAACTTAATTAAGATTGTGTTTTGAAAATAATTATTATTATGTTCCTTGATTCTAGTTAAATAGATTTATAATATTAACTAACTGTAAAGGGGTGGCAAAAAGCCTGAGATCTTCGGAAACTCTTTGAACCTGATCCATACAATAATGGCGGAGGAATTACATGAAAACCATTAAAAAGAATTCAATCTATTTAACATTCTTAATATACTTTTTTAGTATAGGAATTAACTCTCAAACTATTGAAGAAATAGTTATCAAAGGAGACTGGAGAGAAACTAGTCTGTCAGCAGAAGACTCAAGCATTGCAGTCCTTGATAGTAAATTAATA
>ENA-ORDR01000040-ORDR01000040.1-marine-metagenome-genome-assembly--contig:-NODE-40-length-68973-cov-10.236676_pt1 | contig 68973 bp, 61 predicted proteins | sample MGYA00240993_ERZ508538 | MGnify/ENA primary metagenome ERZ508538 (study PRJEB26207, sample SAMN05421999) | marine metagenome | isolation source: Monterey Bay, California, USA | place: USA:Monterey Bay... | reverse complement strand
ACAACTTTCCTACCTGTTTTTACCGCCACTTCAGCTAAAACACTTCCCATATAAAATCTATCATCATCAAAAATAACGATTGGACCTTTTGACATATCATCTAAAAGCTTACCAGCCATAACATCATCAGGAGTAAGAATTCTGTTAGAATTTAAATATTTTAAAGGAGCCCGATGTATCCGGCCAACACCATCTGCACGCCATGATGCACCTGTGGCTAAAACAATATTTTCGACTCCATAACTTAATAAGTCTTCTGAAGTTAATTTACTTTTTAGATATAACTCTGCATTTGGGACTTGCTGAAGTTGCCAGATTCTCCAATCTCGCACACGAGACCATTCAGCCAATCCAGGCAGCTTACTTTCAAGAGTTACTCTCCCGCCCCAATAATCAGCAGCATCAGCCAAAATAACATCATTTCCACTTTTTATTAAGGAAGAAGCAGCCTCAAGACCTGCTGGACCTCCACCGACAATCAAATATTTTTTTGGAATACGTACTTTTTGAATTCTTTCAGGATGCCAATTGCGTCTCCACTCCTCTCCAACCGTAGGGTTTTGAGTGCATCGCATAGGACTATTGGTGTTATCGCCTGAAACGCAGATATTACAACCAATGCATTCTCTAATATCTTCTAAACGACCTTCGCTAATTTTTAGTGGTAAGAACGGATCAGCAATTGATGGCCTTGCCGCGCCAATTAAATCCAAATGATTTTTATTAATCAATTCCACCATCTTGTCTGGAGATGTGTAGCGTCCCACACCAACTACTGGTTTAGTAGTTATTGATTTTACAAAGGCTGTATACGGTTCTTGATAACCTTCCTTGGCAAATCGTGATGTTTGACTGTCGTTAGACCAGTCTGATATGTTCACATCCCACAAGTCAGGTTCGTCAGCAAGCGCCGCGATAATGTCCTTGCCCTCTACTTCACAACGAAAGCCGTCCGAGCCCATTAATTCATCAACAGCTAAACGAACGGCTATAGCACAAGTATCACCAACCGCTTCCTTTGTATCCTCAATAACTTCCCTGAATAATCTCAGGCGGTTTTCAAAAGAACCACCGTATTCATCAGATCGATGGTTATGGCGGGCTAGCAAAAAATGCTGCAACAAGGTCATATCGTGACCAGCATAAACATAAATGATATCAAAACCTGCTTTTTTTGCGCGCTTAGCTGCATCCACATGCCACTGTCGGAAAGTTGCGATATCGGCCTTATCCATCTCTCGCGCTTGATAAGGATCATCATTTGATACAACACCATTGGAGGGCGAGATCGGTGCAAGACGAGAATATCGGTTAGGCGCATTGATTCCACCGTGTACCAATTGTATTGCTGCTAAGCTACCATGCGCATGAACAGCATCAGACATAAGTTTTAAATTCGGAATATCACTATCATCCCAAAGGCGTCCTTCGTTTGCTGCTGAAAGGTCAGATGATGGATGAATTTCTGTCTCTTGCGTTGATACAACACCCCAACCTCCTTCAGCTTTAATTCCGCGCATGCGTGCCTCTGCATTTGGATAACGATAACCCATCCCACTACAATGTGGCACTTGATAAAATCTATTTCGGGTCTGAACTGGTCCTATTTTGACAGGTTCAAATAAAATATCGTATTTCGGATCACGCACTTTGTTTTTTCCTTAAAACCTACAATGTATCATCATATATATATAAATCTATATTTAAAAATAAATAGAATTAATTTATTTTTATTATATTTTGAATATTATAAATTATCTAGTTGAGAATGATTATCATTTTCATTGACAAAGATTTAACGCTCTAATATCCAATATGGATAACTTAATTGGAATACTGTTTATGATAAAAAAAGAAATTTTAAATCTTATTTCTCCAATATCCATTTTTGTTATCGTGTTAATAATGAACTGTCCTCTCTCCGCTGATGCAAAAACGTTTAAAGCCGTTACTACCTTCACGGTGATTGCTGATATGGCAAGAAATGTTGCTGGCGACGCCGCAATAGTAGAGTCTATTACCAAAGCAGGTGCTGAAATTCATGGTTACCAACCTACCCCACGTGATATCATTAAAGCCCAAGATGCCGATTTAATTTTATGGAATGGATTGAATTTAGAATTATGGTTCCAGCAGTTTTTCTCCAACCTATCAGGGATACCAAGCGCCACACTGACCGATGGTATTTCACCAATGGGTATCACCGAGGGTGAATATACCGGAAAGCCAAATCCTCACGCTTGGATGAGCCTGAATAGCGCACTTATTTACGTAAACAACATAAGAGATGCATTCATTATGCACGATCCTGACAATACAGAAATTTATAAAACCAACTCGGAAATCTATAAAAATAAAATTTCAGAAACGCTTTTGCCATTGAAAGCTAAAATTATGCTTGTTCCCGAGGCACAGCGTTGGCTAGTGACTTGCGAGGGTGCCTTTAGTTATTTGATTCGTGATTTTAAAATGAAAGAACTTTATCTATGGCCAATGAACTCAGATTCTCAAGGCACCCCACAACAGGTTCGCAAAGTGATAGATAAAGTACGTAAAAACAAGATTCCCGCAATATTTTGCGAAAGTACTGTGTCTCAAGCGCCTGCTCTACAAGTTGCTCGCGAGACTAACGCAGCTTATGGTGGAGTATTGTATGTTGATAGCCTAACTGAAGCAGATGGTCCTGTTCCAACTTACTTAGATCTTTTACGCGTCACATCCGAAACAATCGTAGATGCACTAACTAGCCAATGACTTAAGCATTAACTTAGAGATAGCGAGATTATTAATTTGGAAAGTAATTTAGGTACTGGAATAACCACCACAAACCTCTCCGTAACTTATCGGAACGGACATACCGCTCTGCGAAATGCCAGTTTTGAAATACCGAATGGAACTATCACAGCATTAGTGGGCGTAAATGGAGCGGGAAAGTCTACTTTGTTTAAGGCATTAATGGGATTTATTCCTCCTGCTACAGGTGAAATTAATATTTTAGGAATGTCAGTAAAGAATGCATTAAAAAAGAATATTGTAGCTTACGTACCACAAGCCGAAGAGGTAGATTGGAGCTTCCCAGTTTTGGTTGAAGATGTAGTTATGATGGGCCGATATGGCCACATGGGCTTTCTAAGGAATCCTAAAAAGGCAGACCTCCAATCTGTTACCAGTGCTTTAGAACGGGTGGATATGATTAATTTTCGCCATCATCAAATCGGAGAGTTGTCAGGCGGACAACGTAAACGTGTATTTTTAGCCCGTGCCTTGGCACAAAATGGTCAGGTGGTTTTGCTTGATGAGCCATTTACTGGTGTCGATGTGCAAACAGAAGAGGCAATTATACAATTACTACGTGAAATGAGGGATGAGGGTAAAATAATATTGGTTTCAACTCATAACTTAGGATCAGTACCTGAATTCTGTGATCGATCCATTCTAGTCAAACAAACCATACTTGCCCATGGACCAACAGACACGACCTTCACAAGAGAAAATTTAGAATTAGCATTTGGTGGAGTCCTACGCCACTTTGTATTAGGCGGGTCAGATTTACATGATGATGATGATAGCAGAGAAATCACAGTTATCACCGACGATGAACGTCCATTTGTGCTTTATAATGATGATAAAAAGACGACGAACGATGTTTGAAATGTTAATCTTACCATTTTCTTACAACTATATGTTTAATGCTATTTGGGTCAGCTCATTAGTAGGAGGTGTGTGTGCATTTTTATCAGCATATTTGATGCTAAAAGGTTGGTCACTAATGGGAGATGCACTGAGCCACTCAATTGTTCCTGGAGTTGCTGGCGCTTACATGCTTGGACTACCGTTCGCATTTGGGGCATTTGCGGCTGGAGGCTTAGCTGCAGGTGCAATGCTTTTTCTAAATCAACGCACAGGTCTTAAAGAAGATGCTATTATTGGTCTCATATTTACATCATTTTTTGGACTTGGGCTCTTTATGATTTCACTTTATCCAATGTCAGTCAGTATTCAAACTATAACAATGGGAAATATTTTAGCAATCACACCTTATGATACACTACAACTTGCGATTATTGGATTTACTTCATTATTGATTTTAACAATAAAGTGGAAAGATTTAATGGTTACCTTTTTTGACGAAAACCATGCACGATCTATCGGTTTAAATCCTGACTACTTAAAAATCTTGTTTTTTGCCTTACTTTCGGCTTCATGTGTTGCGGCATTGCAGACAGTTGGTGCTTTCTTGGTAATTGCAATGGTAGTCACCCCCGGTGCTACCGCATACTTACTAACAGATAGATTTCCAAGACTACTTATCTTAAGTGTATTAATTGGCTCTACTACCAGTTTTGTAGGGGCTTATCTAAGCTTTTTTGTTGATGGAGCCACAGGAGGTTTGATTGTTTCATTACAAACATTAATATTCATTTTGGTTTTTTTCTTCGCGCCAAAACATGGCTACATTGTAGCTAAAGTTAGAACAAAATATGACTTAGAGACGCACTAGTGATGGATACACTTCTTCTCCCATTTGAATTTCAGTTTATGACTAAAGCATTTTGTATCATGATCATTATTTCCATCCCAACAGCCATGTTATCGTGTTATTTGGTTTTAAAGGGTTGGTCTCTTATGGGCGACGCTATTAGCCATTCTGTTTTGCCTGGCGTTATACTTGCTTATTTATTAAATATCCCACTCATTATCGGAGCCTTTTGTGCAGGGATGATCTGTGCTGTTGCAACTGGCTTTCTCAGTGAAAATAGCCGTGTTAAACAAGATACTATAATGGGCGTAGTGTTCTCTGGTATGTTTGGTATTGGTATTGTGATTCACACGAAAATTCCGACTGATGTTCATCTCGATCATATCTTATTTGGAAATATGCTTGGTATTAGTAATGCAAGCTTATGGACATCAGGATTAATTTCTTTATTTATCTCTATGATATTAATAGCTAAATACAAAGATATCTTATTACATTCTTTTGACCCCATTCAAGCACAAGCTACAGGTTTACCAGTGAATTTTATTCACTATGGTTTATTGGCAATGATATCACTAATTATAGTTGCCACCCTTTCAGCTGTAGGAATTATCTTATCAATTGGTCTTTTGATTGCACCTGGAGCGATCGCCTTCTTGCTCACCAAAAAATTTGAAAAGATGTTAATAATTGCAATAATCATCACTATTCTTTCAGGATTTTTAGGAATTTATTTAAGCTTTTTCATCGATAGTGCCCCTGCTCCTACCATCATTCTCATATTGACTATTTTTTTTATTATTGCCTTTGTAAGGTCAGCAATAGCTACTAGGCAAGCTTGACGATTGACGATGCATTTAAAAGAAAGAAAATTAAAAATGAGAAACAAAATGCTTATTCGCAAGGCGGATACTATCTTAACCATGGACGACGATCGCAGAGAGCTATTTGATTGTGATATAAGAATTGCTAATGGTGAAATAAAAGAAATAGGTCCTGCACTTACTCTAATGGCTGGAGAGAGAGAGCTTAACGCAAGTGGATGCTTAGTCACGCCAGGCCTTGTAAACACGCACCATCATTTATTTCAATCTTTGACTCGAGCCGTTCCAGGCGGGCAAGATGCTTTATTATTTGGTTGGTTAAAAACTCTCTATCCTATTTGGAATAAATTTGGGCCAAAAGAAATGAGAGTGTCCGCTATGACTGGGTTAGCAGAACTTGCATTATCAGGTTGTACATTGAGCTCTGATCATCTCTACCTTTATCCTAATGGCTCTAGCTTAGACGATACAATTGATGCAGCAAATGAGATTGGAATAAGGTTTTCTCCAACACGCGGTGCGATGAGTATTGGAGAAAGTAACGGCGGACTTCCCCCTGATAACTTAGTTGAAGATGAAAATTTTATACTAAAAGACTGCATACGAGTTATTGACAAATTTCATGATCCAAGTGTTTCTTCAATGGTCCAGGTTGGCATAGCGCCCTGCTCACCCTTTTCTGTTACAAGAGAATTAATGAAGGAAGCCGCCCTTTTAGCAAGAGATAAAGGAGTTTATCTTCACACTCACTTAGCAGAAAATGATGAAGACGTAGCCTATTCATTGGAAAAATTTGGTTGTAGGCCAGGCCAGTATGCAGAAGATTTAGGGTGGACAGGTTCAGATGTGTGGCACGCTCATTGTGTTAAATTAAATGTTGAAGAACAAAAACTTTTCGCTCGGACTCAAACTGGCATATCGCACTGCCCATGTTCAAATTGTAGACTTGGTTCGGGTATCGCACCTATACGACAGATGCTAGATGCTGGCGTCAATATTGGCTTAGGGGTTGATGGATCTGCAAGCAATGATTCTGGAAACCTTGTTTTGGAAGCGCGCCAAGCGATGTTAATGCAGAGGGTTTCACAGGGTGCTGATGCTATGAGTTCTAGAGAAGCTCTTGAATTAGCCACTCGGGGAGGTGCAGATATTCTAGGTCGCCCCGAGTGTGGCAGGCTAGCCACAGGAAAAAGAGCTGACATTGCCATATGGGATGTATCTGGTTTGGAAAGCGCTGGAAGCTGGGATCCAGCAGCTATATTATTAGCCGGTCCAACTAAGGTGAAGAATCTAATAGTAGAGGGGAATTTAATTGTAGAAGACGGCCAATTATTAACAACAGATCTGGCAAACCTTATAAATCTCCAAAATAAACTGGCAAAAGCATTAGCTTAATAAATAAAACTACAATTTGAACATATCTTGAAAAAATTTAAATCGAGTAACTAGTGAAACACCAATTCCACGTAAACTATGAAATGGAATCGGATTTATCTTGCTAAATGGTATCGCTTCGCTTGGCAACGAAGCTGTAGTCGCCATTGCCAACCATTTACCAAATAATGTGCTCATAGCCACACCTCTGCCGTTGAAACCTAATCCAGCATAAATTCCTTTCGCGGGATTATGAATATGCGGAATAGCATCAGTTGTTATTGCAACTTTTCCTCCCCAGAAAAACTCAATTTCATGATTTTTTAATGTTGGAAATAGCTCACTCACTTTATGAATTAGATGTTTATATCCCCTAATATTCTGTTTATCTCGACCACTTCCACGACCACCCAAAACAAATCTACCCGTTTCATCAAACCTATAATATAACATAAGCCGACGTGTATTAGAGACAGTATGCCCACCCGGTAGAATTACTTTTCTAAGATTATCACTGAGAGGCTTAGTAGCAACTTGGAAACTATATAATGGTACAATTGATTGAGCTAAAGTTGGCCATAAAGACTTTCCATTCTCAAGATTAGTATAAGCATTAGTGCATAGAATAACCTTATCAGCATTCACTGATCCCTCTTTTGTTTCCACTCTCCATTTCTCACCGACCCTTTCTAAGGTGATGGCGGCACTATCCGTATAGATTTGAGCTCCTTTAGACAAAGCAGCTGACGCAAGTTCCCTCACATAAGATAAAGGGTTTAATGCACCACCGCGTGGATCATACATGCTACCAGTATAAATATGATGACCAATACGACTCGCAGTTTCACTTGCGCTCAACATCTCCGCGCCTATACCCTGATTATTTAACCACTCCACACGCGATCGCGATTTATCAAGCATTGAAGAGTTTTCTGATGCATAAATGAGACCAGTTCTCTTTAATTCACACCTCAACTTATATTTTTTTACTAAATTAAATACCAAATCAGCACTACGTTCAGTAGCGCAAAATATTTGCGAGGCTGTTTCATTCCCAAATTTCTTAACGAGAGCATGGGGATCAATCTTCAACCCTGAAATTACTTGACCACCATTACGTCCTGAGGCACCAAAACCAATCTCTTTTGCTTCCAATACAACCACCTCGCAACCCAATTCCCGCAAATGCAGCGCTGCAGATAAACCGGCAAAGCCAGCACCCACAACCACAACTTGAGTGTCCAAAGGCTGAGTTAATATTTTAGTTTCTGGAGGTGACACGGCAGTGCTCATCCAAAGTGAAGTCTGAAAAGTATCTGAAGTTACCATTTTAAGCGTTTAAAGACATGACATTTTCTCTAAAATCAGAATATGAATTGAACCCCAATTTATCATAAATATCTTTCCGCCAAAACTGAGCTAATTTGTCTTGTATTCTATCAGTTAAATATATTGCTGACTTACCAGACAGGCGAGAATTAACCTTTGAGCTACTACCTCCTTCTGGCAAGCCACATTTTGCATTTAAAGCCTGCTTTGTTCTGTGCTCGTCAAATTTTTCTTCATTACTTTTCATAAATGAATGAGATGAATATTTTTTGGTAAGACTAAGTAAAGATTTTGAAATTGGTATATCTGCAAACTTAGCAACTAAATGTATAACTCTTTCAATATCTTCTTTCATATCCTCATAGCAAAAAAATAAAATATTTGGATCATCTTTCATTGCCCACCAGGTTTTTAAGTGATGCCAATAATTTTCGAATCCCATCGTCTCAAAAAAAGCAGCATCTGCAAAATCATCTAACGATATTGTGCCTGGTTCAAAAAACCATCCCTCCATAAAGTTATAATACGATAAAAGCACAGGCCCCGGATCCCTAAATATTATAATGTATTTTCCACCTTTTGGGATCTCTTCTGCGGTTAGATGACTTTTAAATAACCTTGGTGAAAAGCATTGTTTGTCATTAAGGTTTATTCCCATATCATGAGACACTTCCATCCACGGTACGGCGATTGATATTTCGTCAAATGTCATATCACCGTTACTTCTCAAACAGTGTGCAAGTTGTTGCATCCAAGTAGTTCCACTTTTAGGAAAAGTTGTAATGATAACATCAGACGAATGTGGACGGAAATTTTCGCAATGTTCCATGCTATCTGAGCTTATGAATTTTTCCATTATATCAAGAAATTCTGATGGTGATTGTGCTCTTCTAAATTTACTCTCATTGCTCATAATCTAACCCCTTTGAATAAACCTATTACCTAGTTTATCTCCAAATAGGATTAGACCAAGCTTTTTTTCCATTTTTATCAATTAAAGTTACTCTTAACCACTTTGCATCATCTGGCCATTGAAACGGCAATGTTACATTTGTGAGATCTGAACCTAGCTCCGATAAGGTCCGGCATCCTGCTCCTTGAACAATAATAGCAGAAACTGGGCTCGATTTAATGCAGATTTGATGATCTTCAACGGTTAAGTCATAAAAATCTGGTCCAGTTGAAGAATAGTTTGCACCAGTTTTAAGAGCATCCAGTATCAACTCAGGCGTATTTTCTTCAGCCTTGACCATTACCCAACCACCAAAAGCATCTAAATTTCCAGTTCTAAAATGGGCATCATCAGTTGCAATAAAACTTAGCTTTCGCCCGCTACTAAGTAGCAAGTCAGCAGTATGCAGACCGCGACCTCTGTCACACTCCACCTCACTCCCATGATTATATACTTCAACTGCATGGGCAGATGTTATCGAAGCAGCATCAGCCTCACTCATAACTGACCACTCTGGATGAGCAATTGTTACAAATGCTCCAGCTTCAACTGCCCTTTGTGCAATTTGTGGACCTGTTTCTTGATCAATTATTGGATAGAACTCAGGTGAATTTGATGGTTTGAAATCCTTTGGTAGTCCTACCGCCAAAATATGCCATAGCTCTCCATTTTCCATTGCACCAGAATGCAATTCAGCACCAAATATCGTCATAAAATTTTCAGTTTGAAATGGTGTAGTATCAGCGATTGGATAATCATATTGACCTAAAAAGTGCTCTGTAAGCGATAGAAAATCATAACCCTCATTTTGATAACGTCTGCAGACTTCAGCTGCGCTTAAAGCACCATCAGAAAGATTAGAATGGGTATGAATATTTCCACGAAAAAATTTACCTGGATTAGAAAATGCGTTAGGTCGCATAAAATGTTCCTTTTAATAATAAAAAAATTCCTTAATAATTGTGTTCAGTATTGCTATCCTTGTGATGGTTTTTCAATATTAAAAGGAGAAAAATGGAAAATTTAATTCGAATTTACAATAATGAATTAAAGCAAGCGTTTGGCGTTCTGATCCTTATAAATATAGTGGACCAAATTTTACTTTCAGGTAGCCTGCTTCCTAATAATCAATTCTTGAAAATATTTTATACTATATCAATGTTATTATTTGTATTTGAGTTATTTCTTCGCATTGGTTCTGAAAAAAAAGTTACAATTTTAACTATTATAGACGCTGCTGTACTTGTTAATTATTTTTTAGTTGGAACATTTGATTTACGAGTACTTCGAATTTTTCGAGCTTATTCTACTTTTAATCAGCACAATGTGCTTTTTCCAGCAAACACCTTGTTAAAAACTGTTTATCATCAAAGATTTGCACTGCTTGGATCACAAATTATGGTGTTTTCAGTTTTGCTGATTTTCTCTACTTTAATCCATTTTATTGAAAAAGATGTATACCCAGAAGCATTTGGCAGCATAATGTCTTCAATGTGGTTTGGCATAACAACTTTAACAACAGTTGGTTATGGTGATATTACGCCTATAACTAACCTAGGAAAAGTTTTAGCTGCTCTAACCATGTTTTTAGGTATTGGCATGTTTGCGCTACCAGCAGCTATACTTGCCTCAGCCTATTACGAAGAAATTCAAAAAAGAAATTTTCTTATTTCTCTTGAGACCATTTCAAAGATACCTCTTTTTGAGAACCTACCAGTTGGTGCTATTGGTAAAATTAATTCTAAATTACATGCTTTATTAGTACCACCTCACAAAACTATCATTTCTAATGGAGAAAACTCTGACGCGATGTACATAATTGAATTTGGAGCAGTAGAGGTTGAACTTGAAAAACCAGTTATTTTAAGTACAGGAGACTATTTTGGAGAGCGAGGCCTACTATTAAATGAAAAAAGAAATGCAACAATTTCTTCCAAAGTTGAGACTAAGTTATTGAAATTAAATAAAAATGATTTACTTGAATTGATGAGTGAACATGAAACTTTGTTTAAAGAATTAGCTCATAGTAGCGCAACTCGATCAGGAAATAACAAATAATTATTCATCAAGATTTTTTCCAACATACGCAATTCTCATCTTGTTTTCAGAATATGTTTTTAGCAAATCAATAGCCATTTCATTTGACCCATTTAACCAAGTTTCATAGCTTGAAGGTTCGATTATTACAGGCATTCGTGATGGATGAATTTGTTTAACCAAATCGTTTGGAGTTGTGGTAACAATGGAGTAAGTGGAAAACGAACTAACCTGATCCTTGTAATAACCTGTGAAATTTGTCCAGATCCCAGCAAAAGAGAATATTTTCTTATCGTTTAGCTCAAACCATACGCATGCTTTGTGACCATTTTCGTTTAGACGACTGGGGTGATATTCTGAGAATCTTGTTACTGGCACCAAACACCTTCTACTAAAAAATGCTGCTCTCCAGAATTGAGAAGTTAATAATTTATCATCTCGACAATTATTAACGTGCTTTATGGCCTTATCACGCCGATTTAACACAAAACCCCATTTCATCATTGAAATAGAACGCCTCCCATTTCTCAGGGATACAACTGGAGCATTATAGGCTGGAAAGATCGCAGACTGAGCGGGTAAGTTTCCAGCCGATGGCTTAATTATTTCAACATCAAACCAATCTTTAATTTCATCTAATGAACTTTTCTGACTGTATAAATTGCACATTAAAATCAACTTTTTAAACTAAACAGGCAAAGCATAATACTCATAATAACTATATTTTTTTCTTTATAGTGTCCGCTATTTTCTCAGCAATCATTAACACAGGAGCGTTTAAATTTGCCGTCACATTAAATGGCATAATAGAGGCATCTACTACTCTTAAACCCTCAGTTTCATATACCAATCCTTCTTTATTTGTCACCGAATTGTCATCTATACCCATGCGACAAGTGGAACAGGGATGATATTCTGTCGACGCATTTGCCCTTAACCAATTACTAATTTCAGAATCAGATTGTACAGAAAATCCAGGAGAAACTTCTTGTTTTTTTAGATTGTCAAATGCCGCTTGATTAGCAATTTCTCGTGTCTTCTTGAAGCCATCAATCATTGCTAACTCATCATCTGAATTTGAAAAAAAGTTATAACGAAATAAAGGATGTATATTTGGATCAGCTGATTTTAGCAAAATTGATCCCTTGCTTTTAGGGCGCATTAACCCCATCGAAAACATAAATCCACCACCAAAGTTTGACTTATCTCCACTAATTAAAGATGTTAATGCATAAAATTCATGTTGAATATCAGCATATTCTACAGAGTCACTGCTTTTAAAAAAAGCCCCTGTTTCACACATTGTAGAAGCACCAATTCCATTTTTAAACAGTAGCCACTGAAGCCCAACTTTATATTTTCCCCAACCATTAAGCTTTTCTGCAAGGGACACGCCTGGCGGGCTATCATACATGATCGCAGCTATTACATGATTTTCTAAGTTCTCACCTACTGCAGGTACGTCCGCAACTTTGGAAATACCATGGTCCATTAAATGCTTGGGTCTTCCCACACCAGATAACATCAACAGTTGAGGAGAGTTAATTGCACCACCGCAAAGTATAATCTCCCGACTTGCCTCAAAACTAACAACATTTCCACGTTGCTCCCCTACTACTTTAACAGCTCTTATCCCATCAAATTGGATTTTGTGTATCATGCAATTTGTTTCAACCGTTAAATTTGGTCGACTTAAAGCGGGATATAAATATGCTCGGGCAGCGCTACATCGCTTTCCATTTAAAGTGAAACTTTGAGCAATGTGAAAGCCCTCATGGATCTCACCATTTTGGTCCTCAGTATAATTATAACCAGCTTGTTTTCCAGCATGCAAATAGGCGCGATTTAGAGGATGTTCCGCTCTTGCAGTTTCAATCGACTGAGGACCGTTTACACCACGCCATTCATTAGCACCTTTGTCTGATGTTTCCATTTTACGGAAATACGGTAGGCAGTCTTTAAAACTCCAACCTTCAAGACCATTGTCTTCCCAAATATCGTAATCTCTTGGATTACCTCGATTTGCCACCATACCATTAATAGAAGAAGAACCACCCAATACACGGCCACGATGTTCCAGAATTTGTCGATTATTGCAATGAATCTCAGGTTCGCTCAGGTAACCCCAATCTAAGTCTTTATGTCTCGCAGCCATCGCAAAAGCTGCTGGCATATGAATTAAAAAATTATTATCAGAGCCACCTGCTTCTAGTAATAATACATTAATATTTGAATCTTCTGATAACCTATTTGCGAGCACACAACCAGCAGCTCCAGCACCGACCAATATATAGTCATATATCAATGTCTTAATCATATAACCAACCTAAATACTTATACGTAATCATTCCTATTAAATACCCATCACCTTCATCTTCAAAACAAAATCTAATTATTTCTTCATATATTCTAACAGTGGTTTTATACTTAGGTTTACACCAGCCAGCTCAAGCTCAGCAAATTCAATGGCTGCAAATTCATGGTTCGTTAATATTTTCAGCAAAGGCAAATCTTCGCTTGGCGCAAGAGCCTCTAAAGCTGCAAATTCAATTAAATAATTTGGATAATTATCATTAATTTGCTGAATAAATTCTATCCATGATAAGTTAACTATTTTTTTAACACCCTCCTCACCAATAGTTTGAAGGATTTTTGCAGGTCGCGGCTGTAATTTATATTTTTGCAACAAAGGCATAACAGATTTTGCAGCATATCTCTCCACTTCAGCCATCATGACCATTTTTTCTTTTTGGTGTTTTTCAGTAAAATGTTTAGACAATGACAAAAAATATCCCTCACCCATAATTTCTTCTTCATAATAAAGAAGTAATGTATTCAGATATTTTTCTTTCAAAGCGCTTCCACCTCAACTAAACAAGTATGCGCAATTGGGCCTTGAGCCAAACTGGATGTACCTTTATCTGGCGTTAATAAATTAGGGTTGCCATTAATACAAATCCCATTCTCTAATTTCATCCAGGCACCGGTGCTTATTTGAATAACTTTTTTCATTACATCATTACTAATAGTAACTGCTGCTAAACATGATCCACGAGAATTAGAAATTCGTACTAATTGTCCTTCATTTAGTTTTCGTTCTTTCGCATCCCCAGGATTCATCAAAAGTTGTTCATGACCATTAAGTTTGTCAGCTTGGCTTACCGAGCCATGATCCAACTGAGAATGTAATTTATTTTTCGGCTGGTTTGATATCATATGCAATTGGGAACTATTTCTAGGATTACCTAACCATTCTAAAGGTTCGATCCAGAAAGGATGCCCTGGACAATCTTGATACCTAAATTTTGAAATTGTCTCTGAGAAAATTTCTATTTTTCCACTAGGAGTTGATAATGCAAACTTTTTTGGATCTTTAACAAAATCTTCCATCATTATCGTTTGATTTTCTAAATCAGGAATCTTAAACCAGCCATCTCGTACAAAATTGTTCCAGCTTGGTAATTCGACACCTTCTTTTGCTGCAGATTGACGCGAGATATCATACATCCACTTTTGCCAATCTTCAGGTGATTTGTTCTCTGTAAACTCTTCCTCCACACCCAATTTACCCGCAATTAGCTTGAAAATATCATGATCATCTTTGGATTTGCCCACTGGTTCAACCGCTTTATCCATAACGACCAAGTAAGGATCTTTGGGAGTCAAAGAAAGATCAGATCGTTCAAGTGATGTCGTACAAGGAAGAACAATATCAGAGTACTGTGCCAAAGCATTCCAACACCACTCATTTGAGATAATTGTATCAGGCTTTTTCCAAGCTTTTATAAGTCGATTTAGATCCTGATGATGATGAAAAGGATTGCCCCCTGCCCACCAAACAATTTTTGTATCAGGATAGGTGTATTTTTGGCCATTGTAATTAAATTCCGCTCCTGGGTTTTCCAACAAATCAGTTATTCTTGCGACGGGTATAAATGATTTTATTTTATTTACTCCTTGAGGAAACGCCGGATAGTGCATTTCTTTTCGATTCAACCCAATATGATTCATTGCAGAATACCCAAAACCTATTCCGGTACCTGGACGACCAATCTGACCCAACATAGCAGCTAGTGTTATTGCCGCCCAAAATGGCTGCTCTCCATGGTCTTGACGAGTTAACGACCAGCTTACTGATATCATTGTTTTTTTTGTCGCCATCAATCGAGCTAAATTAATTATTTTATTTTCAGTTAAGTCACAAATCTTTGCTGCCCAAGCCGCAGACTTTGGAATTTTATCATCTTTCCCCAACAAATATTTAGAAAATTTATCAAAGCCTTCAGTATAGTTATTTAAAAACGAAGTATCCAAAAGCTCTTCAACAATTAATGTATGAGCCAGTGACAGTAATAATGCAGTATCCGTCGAAGGCCTTAGATCAATCCAGTCTGCGTCAATTCTATCATCGATATCTGACTTTAAAGGAGACACATTTACGAATTTTACGCCCGCTTTACGTGCCCTAAATAGGCTACTTCGCTGAATATGGTTACCTGTTCCTCCCTGAGAAATCTGCCCATTCTTTAACGGAATACCTCCAAACGCAACAAATAATTCACAGTTTTTTTCAATCGAATCCCAGCTTGTAGATCTATCTAAATGCTCCCTAAAACTACCCAAGATATGTGGAACTACGACTTCTGCAGCGGCAAAACTATAGGTATTTACCGAACTAGTATATCCGCCTACACAATTTAAAAATCTTTTCAACTGGCTTTGAGCGTGATGAAACCTACCAGCACTAGCCCAACCGTATGAACCTGCAAAGATCGCCTCATTACCAAAATTATGTTTCACCCGACTAATTTCGTTTGCGACTAAGTCACCAACTTGATCCCAAGAGACTTGAACAAATTTGTCCGACCCTCTTTTTGAAGTATTTGACCCAGGGCCATTTTCCAGCCAACTCTTTCTCACCATTGGCGCCATAATTCGCGAAGGTCCGTCCATCACATCTACAATACCAGGACCAATTGGTGACGAATCCTTATCTTCACTAAAAGCGTTTAAAGAAGTTACCCTCCCATTTGATACCTTGACTTCATATGTGCCCCAATGTGCACTCGTTAAGAGACTTCTTGATAATTTATTCATTACTTTATCCAGTCATCTAAATACTTGTTCGTTTCTCAATTATTTTTGCATAAATCGAAGCACCAATTGGTAAAATATTTTCATCTAATATAAAGCCATCATTATGTAGGGGGACAGTTCCACCATGACCCAAATTGCAGTAAGCTCCTGGAACTTCCTTCAACATATCAGCAAAATCCTCAGAACCTGCTATTACATTGGGTCTAATTGCTACATTTTCGGTTCCCACAACTTCTGAGGCAATATTTAACATCTCGTGGCTTAAATCTTCGTTATTCACGAGCACATCAAAGATTTCTTGGTTTTCAATATCTATTTCAACACCATAAGATTTGGCCATACCGTCTGTCAGTTCTTTCATTCTTTGTCTAACCATGGATGCCATTTCTTTACTAAAATAACGCATTGTACCAGAAATTGTGCAATCTGATGGTATTACATTGTATGCTGTTCCTGCATGAATTTTAGTAACAGACAGTACAAGAGGTTCTATGGGTGGCACATTCCTGCTCACGATGGTTTGTAGCTGCGCAACTAAAGACGAAGCAATAACAATTGGGTCTTTTGAAATTTGAGGCATTGCCGCATGCGATCCATAAGCTCGCACATGTATATCAAAAAAATCTGCTCCAGCCATGGCAGTTCCAGGTTTAATAGAAACTTTACCAAGTTCACCTGTTGGCCAGTTATGCATTCCATAAATTTCATCACAGGGAAACCTTTTAAAAAGATCATCAGCAAGCATTGCTCTTGCTCCACCCAGACCTTCTTCAGCCGGTTGAAAGATGAATACAGCTGTTCCTGAAAAATCTTTCTTTTCAGCAAGATACCTTGCTGCTCCAAGTAACATTGTTGTATGAGCATCATGACCACAGGCATGCATTACTCCTGGATTTTTTGAAGAAAAAGGTAAATTGGTTCTCTCTTCCATCGGCAAAGCATCCATATCGGCTCTCAATCCTATTTGCCGGCCAGGTTTATTTCCTTTTAACACCCCCACAACACCAGTTTTTCCAATTCCAGTATGTGTTTCTATTCCCCATTCTCTTAACAGTTTAGCAACAATCTCGGCAGTCCTAAACTCTTCCATACCCAGCTCAGGGTTCTCATGCAGATCTCTTCTAATGGATGTTAAATCATCGGAAAACTCGGCAATGCGTGAAATTACTGTCATATTATCCTCTTGGTATGAATACATTGATTGGTTTAAATTAAACTCTTGTAACTCTTGTATATTCTTAAAATAATATAACTAAAATACTATTTTAACAGTAAGTCAAAAATCATTCAAAATTATCAAAATTAGATACAAACCTTGATATTGCATAAATCATAAAAATTTGTGTTAATAAAATACAAAGAAAAGGCAAAACATGGAGCACAAAAATATTCAGGTTAATCAAAATGACGCATTAATAATCATTGACGTGCAAAATGATTTCTGCCCCGGTGGGGCACTTGCTGTTACTAGTGGCGATTCAATCATTGAACCAATAAATCAAATCATGAGTTTATTTAACAATATTATACTCAGTCAAGATTGGCACCCAGCTGAACATAAATCATTTGCCTCTAATCACATCGGCATGAATCCTTTTGAAACCGTTGACTTACATTATGGCAATCAAATTCTCTGGCCTAATCACTGCATTTCTGGAACCGTTGGTGCAGATTTTCATTCGAATTTAAATTCAAAGAAGGCAAATGCAATCATTAGAAAAGGATATAATCCAGAAATTGACTCTTATTCTACCTTTTTTGAAAATGACCGCCAAAGCTCCACTGGATTAGCAGGTTACTTGGACCATCTTAAAATAAAAAGAATATTCTTAACCGGTTTAGTATTTGAATACTGTGTTGGTTTTTCAGCTATTGATGGTGTTAATCTTGGATACGAAGTAATTTTGATAAATGATGCAATTGGTTGTTTCAGGAATCAAGACCATGAACCCATGACTGCTAAATTAAACGAATTAAAGGTAAAGCAAACGTCATTTAAAAATTTATATAATTAAATTGGTTAAGACAATAATATAGAGAAAATGCTTTCATCAGAATAATTCAAAATAGGATACTTTAACTAAAACTATTCTGACATTGCCATGCAACAAGGGGTTGGAGCCAATTGATGAAACTGAATACAAAACTAAATTTAAAATCTGATCGGGTCTTAATATCAGCGAAGGTAGCAAGGCTTACATTAAAAACAATTTTATCAAATGCTGGCTGTAATAAGAGAGAGATCATCTCTGTTTCAGATCATCTGGTGGACACCAGCCTTTGCGGTATGGAAAGTCATGGGTTAATGCGGATCCTCGAATATATCAGACAATACAATAATGGTTACATGCAAGTTAACCGCTCCGCTACAATTAAGAAAAACAAACATGGTGGTATCGAAATTAATGGTAATGGCGGTATAGGAATTCCAACCATGACATTAGCATATAAAAAAGGCATGTCTTTAGCCAATAAGCTTGGTATTTCTGCATTAAGCATTAGAGATGTTGGCCATACAGGCAGGCATGGATCTTTTGCAGATATTGCCGCTTCTCAGGGATTCTTGACTATCCTACTCGGTGGTGGAAATAGACAAAAATGGCGTCAAGTCGCTCCATTTGGTGGCTCAAAGGCCATTTTGCCCACTAATCCTTACTGTATAGGGATACCAGGTGGGAGCAGAGGGCCGGTTATTTTAGATTTTGCAACATCAAAAATCTCTGGTGGCTGGATTTATGCTGCTAAAAGTGCTGGGGCATTGCTACCTACTGATTGTATTATTGATAGCAAAGGAAAACCATCAAGAAATCCTGACGATTACTTTAATCAAGGGGCAATATTGCCAGCAGGAGAGCAAAAAGGTTATGCACTTGCAGTCATAGCAGAGCTAATTGGCGAAGCACTTTTAGGTCCAGCAACAACAGAATGTAATTGGTTGTTGATCACAGTAAAAGCAAATCAGTGGCGGTCAGCGTCAAGATTTAAAGTTGTTGCTGAAGAAATATTGAATGAATTGAGGCAATCTCCAACCCTTCCAAATGTTGAAAAAGTAGAAATTCCTGGGGAGCGAGAAAGAGAGCACAGACTGTTGTCCAAAAATAAAATTGCTATACCAATAAAAACTTGGTCTGAAATAACAAAGTTACTTGAGCTTAATAAATCTTTAAAGGAGTGAAAATAGATTAATAAAATTTAAATTTCATGAAACCATAATATATGTTCTAAAATCAAGTTTTTTTCTAAATAAACGCAAGTATATCACGAACAGAGCTCACCAAACTCAGTCCTTCATTTGTTAATGTCCAAAATAAGCTTCGGTTAATTGAGGATCGTTTTTTAATTCCTCGACAGAACCTTGAATTTTTATTGAACCAGATTCCAGTACATACAAACGCTCAGCTAAAGTCATAGCAAAATTCGCGTTTTGCTCTGTAATAACAATTGTAGTGTTAAACTCATCTCTCAAACGTTTTAAAACAGAGGCTATTTCAATACAAATTTTGGGTGCAAGCCCTATCGTAGGCTCATCAACGATCAAGAGTCTTGGACTAGACATTAAAGCCCTACCCAGTGACACCATTTGCCGCTCACCACCAGATTGGGTATGGGTTTCTTGATTTCTTCGTTCTTTCAAACGTGGGAAAAGATTTTCAACAACTTTAATATTTTTTCCAATATCAGTCCTAGCGGTAAAAGCACCAACCAATAAATTATCATAAACACTCATATAAGGAAATAAATTGAATCTCTCTGGAGCATAACCTACTCCACTCTCAACAATTTGGGGTGTAGATCTTCCAATTAATGATTGTCCCTCCAATCTAATATCACCTTCAGTTTTTGTGAGCCCCATTATACTGTCAAGAAAAGTAGACTTTCCAGCACCATTGGCGCCAATAATTGCAATAATTTCTCCTTGTTTCACAGTGAGGCTTACTTCATGCAATGCTTTTGCTTTTCCGTAGAAAGCTGACAACTTATCTATTTCAAGAAAATCCATCATTAAGTTCCCAAATATGAAGTGCGAACCGCTTTATCAGAAATCACTGACGCAAAAGAACCCTGAGCAATAACTTTACCATAATTTATCGCTATTGCATCATCAACAAGAGGTTCAAGAGCCTTCAAATCATGACTGACAATCAAAAAGGTCATATTTTCTGAACGCATTTTTTGTATTAATTTTGCAATCTGGTCAATCTCTCCTACCGTAAGCCCAGCAAATACTTCATCAAGTAGCATGATCCTTGGATTTGTGGCCATTGTTCTAGCCATCTCCAACTTTCTTAAATCACCCATAGACAGCTCATCAGGGGTACGGCGGAGATCACTTTCTGAAAATCCCACACTTAAAGCCAATTCAATTTCTCTATCAACATTTGGGCTTTCAGTAATCATTTTCCAAATACTATCTGGCATTAAGCCAACGCGAACATTTTCTAATACGGTAAATTCAGCAAATGGACGTGGTACCTGATAAGTTCTGCTAACACCCAATCTTATCCGGGCGGGTGTCGACAACTTAGAGATCTCAGTGCCATTTAGTTCAATTGTACCAGATGTTTGACGATACTCTCCCATGATTTGAGAAAAGATTGTCGTTTTACCAGCCCCGTTAGGTCCAATAAGTCCAGTTGACTGCCCTTCGTTTAAATCAAAAGAAATATCATCAGTTGCGGTTAGCCCACCAAAATTCTTAACTAGATTTCTTATAGAAAGAGGTTTAGTCATCATCACCCTTCTTTTTAAAACGATCTAATTGGCTCATAAAAATATGATATAATCCTTTAGGCTGATACATATACAAGAGAAGAGCAATAGCCCCATATATCAGGTATCTCTCTGCTCCAGGTAAAAATGGTCGTAAATATTCAAGTAAAAATGTTAAGAAAAAAGCCCCAAACATAGGGCCAACAATTGTTGACGCCCCACCAATTAATGTTGCAACAATTATTGTAAAAACAAAATTAATATCAAATAACGCACGTGGAGCTATTGAACCCAAATAGTGTACGTAAAACGCCCCTCCCAATCCAGCAACAAAAGCACTAGTCATAAATGCAAATAATTTAAGCTTGGTTGGACTTAAACCACTACCTTTTACTGACTCTTCATTCATCGCAATTGCACTAAGTGCAGTACCCAATCTAGTTCTCATTAGCAGCCACATGGATAAAGCGACAATTATCATTAGACTAAAAGATAAATAATACCCATTCGCTGCTCCCCGCGTCAAAGTGACTATTCCAGACATACCCCTAGTTCCACCTGTCAAATCAGGCCGGATAACTTGTACTAATTGATATATTAGTTCCATAAATGCCAAAGACACTAAAGCAAAATAACTGCCTTTAATTCTCAAGGCTGGTAAAAACATTATGGTACCACCTACCATAGTCATCGCGATAGCTGCTGGAATTGCATATTCAACAGGGACGTCAAATCTTTTAGTTAAGATTGCTGTAGTGTATGCTCCAATACCAATTAAAAAAGGGTGTCCAAAACTTATATATCCTGTACGCCCGGACAACACATCCCAGCTAATTGCAAAAATGGCCAAGAAGTTCGCAAATATCATTGTTCTGAGCGTTCCTTTGCTTACAAACTCTGGCATCAACGCCATGACTAGAATAAAACCAGCCCAAAGAGCGAAATGATACCATCGCAAACCTAAGCCCATTTCAAAGTTCCTCTCGCCCAAAAAGGCCCTTAGGGCGGATAACTAATACTAAAATTATCAAAAGCATCGTAAAAACTCCCCGTAACTGAGGAGAAATTAATGCAACAGAAATAATTTCCATAAATCCAATTATATGAGCAACCACTAGAGTACCAATTATGGATCCAATTCCACCAACAATAACGATCGCAATTGCTATGATTAATGGCGCCACCCACATTGTTGGGGACAACTGTGTATAGCTTGCAAAAAATACACCAGCAATTGCTCCCAAAAATCCCGAAATACCCCAAGTAATCATGTTTATTTTGTCTATATCGACGCCAGATATTGATGCGCCTTTAGTATCCATTGATACAGCCATCATTGCGCGACCAACATGTGTTCTTTTTATAAACAAATAAAGACCAATTAGAATTAACCAACTGGCAATCGTAGCCACTAGAACATTATAAGTTACAGTCGCATTTCCGATGTGTATAACGCCAGGTATAATAGGCAGTAGTATTTTCGCACTATTTCCAAAACACAGGATGACTGCTGATTGTAAAACAACTGCTAAAATTAGAGTTGAAATCTCTACCGCAATATGATCCGCCTTTAATGGTTTGACAATTAAATTATATTTTAGAAGCCCCATACACGCACCAAGAATTCCAGCCAACAGCAAACCTGCGATTGGAGGCAAACCTAAAAGCTGGCTAAAATAAAAATAAATATAGCCCGCAACCATAATGTAAGCGCCATATGCTAAATTAAGAACGCGCCCCACACTAAAAATCAATGTGAAGCCAACCGCTATCAATGCATACAGTCCACTTAGCAGAACGCCTTGTATTATAATCTCTAACATAAAAGGAAACCTAATATTAAAATTACTGGCAACAAATTATTACTTGCTGCCAGTAATTGCTACTTTATTTTTTTACCCAACTAGGCAAGGTAAATTTACCATTTGCATACTTGTCAGGATAAACAACGGCATTTGTGCCATCTTCATACCATTGAATCACCACCATTGAGGGCGCTCCATCGTCAAACGGCTCGGTAATATCAAATCTTAAATTGTGAGGATATTTTCGTCCTGTTCTAGGTTCAATTTCATCATTGCCCCACCAACCATAACGTAACCACAATTCACCATCCAACTCTAATATTAGATCTTGTTTTTCCATGGCTGTAACCCATGTGGTATTATTAAAACCACCTGCTTCTTCAGCAGCCGCCATTGCTTGTTTCAATCCATGATAAGCGTTGAAGCCATTGAAATGAGGAACTATTGGTCGCGAAGTATATTTTGCTTGATAAGTATCAACAAACGCTTGAGATGCAGGATCAAGTTTCATACCCACGGCTGGAATTGGTGTCAAAGTGGACATACCGCCACCCATACCACCAGTGTCAGCCCAGTAATCCTGACCCATAGGTGCAACATTAACGCCAGTCATTCCTAAAGGAACTTGCAATTTAACGTATTGAGATGACACTACTTGCGAGTTAACCGAACTTATCAAGTAAATAAAATCAGCACCTGAAGCCACAGCTCTACTGTATAGAGGTGCAAAATCAACAGTCGCGACATCATACACAATTGTCTCAACAACTTCGATGCCAGCCACTGGAGCCATCGCTTGACTTATCAAACCATGAATAGCTCCACCAAAGGCTGTGTCCTCTTGTAAAATTACCGTTGACTTCCAACCCATTTGATCAACTAACACATCTTTACCAAAATCTATATATAATGTGGCTAAGGCTTCATCGGAAGCAATATTCATGAAATAAGGCTTCATGCTGTCATAATCTTCAACCAGCATATCTATAATTCCAATATAAGATGTCCACGTATCCAATGTAGGAATTTGATATTCTTGCATACGAGGCAACCAACCTAATGATACATCATCAATCGATCCGGAAATTATAAAGTCAACCTCTTCCGTTTCAGCCAAATATTCGTAAGCCTTCACCCCTTCTGTTACATCTTGACGTGTATCAGCAGTGACTAGTTTTATTTGGTGCCCTAAAACACCACCACTTGCATTCAGTTCATCAATAGCAATCTCAGCGCCGCGTAAGGTACTAAGACCGGTGTCACTAGATAGCGAACCAATAAAGCCAACCTTAATGTCAGCTGATGCTGTAGCAGCAAGCATAAACGATGCCATAGTCGCCACAACCTTTATAAAATTAAATTTCATTAAATCCTCCATTATTAAAATTAAGGCCATTACGGCTTCTTTGTATACTGTATACAGAGCATATGAAGTGGTGTGAGTCAATATTATTAAATTTACATATTACAATGTAAAAAGATCAGGCTAAAATATAGATCACCAAACTAAAAATTTTTCGTAATTGAACTCAAAAACTATTAAGATACCCTATTCATTTCTAAGAAATGAGTCTGGATCTTCTGGTAAAATTTGCCCACCATCGACCACTATAGCTTGGCCAGTAACGAATTTAGCTTGGTCAGAAGCTAGGTAAACCATAGCATAACCGATATCGGCTGTATCACCTAGTTTCCCCGCGGGTACAATTTTAGCAATTTCTTTAGCACCATCTTCACCATATAATTTCATCATACTTTCAGTTACAATATTACCAGGACTCACAGCATTCACAGTTATTCCATCTTTTGCCAGCTCTAATGATGCGGCTTTGATAAAGGCATTAATACCACCTTTACTTGATGAATAGGCTGCAAGGCGTGCTTGAGCTACATTTGGGCCAGTTATCGAAGAAGTAAATAATATGCGCCCTGACTTTTGAGCGCGCATCACTTTAACACAAGGCTTGGTTAATAAAAAACATGACCTCAAGTTTGTATTTATTGTATCGTCCCATGTTTCAATCGACATATCTTCCATAAGTTCATCAGGGTATATGCCTGCATTATGGCACATAATATCCAACCGACCATATTTTTCTACAACAGTATTTATTAACCTTTTACAGTCAGCCTCCAAGCGGATGTCAGCTTGAACAAATATTGCAGATCCACCATTTTGATTTATTGATTTTACTACTCTATTTCCATCGACAGTTGATCTTGCAGCACAAATTACAGTGGCACCCTCAGTTGAAAACACCTTAGCAATGCCCTCTCCAATACCCCGACTAGCACCTGTAACAATTGCTATTTTTCCCTTGATATTAATGCTCATAACAAATCCCTCATTTTAGTATTTATTTGCCCATCTCGATATTTCCATCCCCATCATGAACTACCGCATCTACTGAAATTTCAACCATCATACCAGGAGTAGTCAAACCAGCTTCTACGCCGGCTGTAACTGGATCAATATCTTTAAAAATCTCACCATGCGCTTTTACAAAATCAGCCCCTCCAAGAGCCATATCAGTCATATAAGCCGTTGTACGAACAACATGCTTCATTTCAGCACCAACAGCTTTTAAAGCTTCTTCAATTCTCTTAAATATATACATACTTTGCGCATAAGTATCATTAGGGGCATGTAATTTGCCACTTGGTTCGATCGCTGTTGTACCAGCGATATAAACGAATGGCCCTATTCTTTTCGCACGCGAATAACTTCCTATTCCCTCTAAACGCCCACCAGATTTAAATATTTTCACACTCATTTTAATCCTAAGCGCTCTTGGATTGCTTTAGCAGCGTTTTGTAATGCCTTAAGCTCTGAGGGTGATAATTTAATCTCTTCAACAGAAATTAAACCTTTTAAACCCAGAAACGCTGGCACTCCTAAAACAACATTATTTAAGCCAAACTCCCCTTCCAACATAACAGAAACTGGTATGGAACCATTCTTGGCACCTCTAATATGGTTAAGTATCTCAATTGATGCATGAGCTGGTGCAATTGTAGCAGATCCCATTTTTTTTAATGCGACAACCTGGCCACCCCCAGATATAGCATCCTTTGAACACGCTTCAATCTCCTCGGTAGATAAGAATCTTTCCAGCGAGCGCCCTTTTATCTTGGAGTGGGATATAATTGGCGCCATTTCATCTCCATGACTTCCAAGTGTAATAGCTTCAACATCTGCAGTTTTCACTCCAGCTGCCATTGCCAAAGATCTCCTGAATCTACTGCTATCAAGTGTTCCAGCCATACCTAATACACGCTCTCGAGGAAATCCTGTGGCTGTCAACATTTCCATGGTCATTTCATCTAATGGATTGGTTATGACTATCACAATAGCCGACGGCGATTGGTTTTTTATCACCTCAGCTGTAGATTGTATTACACGCTTATTAATATTGATCAAATCACTTCTTGTCATTCCGGGAGATCGTGCTCGACCTGCCGTTACAATAACAACGTCAGACCCAGAGATTAGATCTAAAGTTTCACTACCCACAATCTTAGTACTTGATCTTGTTATGCCACTGGCATGGTTTAGGTCCAGCGCAGTAGCAGCAGCCAATCCTGGAACAATATCAACTATTGCTATTTCATTAGACAAATCTAAATTTGCTGCCAAATGTGAAATGTTAGCCCCCACACCACCGGCACCCACAATTGAGATCTTTGAAAATCTTTTCGCCCTGCTTGAGATCCCCTTATCAGGAGCAATCCATTTTGGTGACCGCCGATACAAACTACGTCCCATGGACGTTTTACCATCTGTTCGCGCAAGTGTCGGTTTTTCAATTGGACCAGTAATTAATTCAATCCCCAGTCTATGGGCAGTTTCCCTTGCTAAACTAGTCACAATATCGCCAGGTAAAATTTCAAAAATCAAACGACCACGCTGCCGCGCATCCTCTATATGCTCAGAACCGATGACACGATTTTCAGACATTAAATAACCTTACCATCAACTGACTCAATAGCCTCAATTGCAGCATTAATACCAGTTTGAACCGAATTTTCTGAACCAGAAATAAATAATCTGCCAAAACGACCAACAGCTCGCACCTCCACAATATCTATGTCAGCCGCTTTTTCCGCTTCATTAGCGGCTATAGAAATATAGGCCGCTGGTTCACACTCAATAATTCCTAAGGTTTGTCCCGGTACTAAAAGTGAACCTTTTCGCCATTTATTGAGTAATTGTGCTTGATATGGTTCAACAGAGGTTATGATCTGTGTTGTTGCAACCTTTGGCTTAACCCTATCGGTCATTGATGCGCCAAGCTCGGCTAATATTGAATCTCTAGCTGCACTTATTTCTGCATTCGATGGTGAACGGAGAATAAAAAACCCAAACTCTCTCTCAACCAATTGGCTTGTAGCCTCAACAGAGCTAGCTTTCAACGCTTTATCAATTAAAGTAAAAACACCATTTCCTGGGGCAAATTCTCCAATTAAAACTGTATCTCCAGATAGAGGGACTGAGCCTTGAACGGTCGCCCCATTGTAGGCGGCAAATTTGGGTTGTAAGTTATCAATCTGTATTAAAGCACGTATTGTTATACCACTCATCTTTATTCTCCATATTCTTCATAAATATCGCGCCATGGCCTACTTTCGTAAGCAACACGTTTAATATTGATCAAATGGAGCGCTGTAACATTATCTGACGTTATTGAACCAGACCAAGTTCCAGTACCAAGCATAAAGCTTGGCTCTAAATCAGTGGAATATCCCATACCCCCCAAGATCGCTGGCGTATTTACTAAAACTCGCCCAGTAGGAATACTGGCAAACTTCGCAACAATTTTAGGGTCATCAGAGTGGACAACTGAAGAATGACCCCAACCTTCAAATTTCGCAATATTATTAGCCAATTCCAACGCGTGATTCTCATCATTTGCCACATAAAATGCTAAAACTGGATTCAACTTTTCTGCAGACAATGGCCTATGCCATCCAATCTCAGCTTCCTCTGAAATTAAAATCCTTGTTTTTGGAGGGATTGAAAATTGAGCCAACCCTGCTAGAACGTCTGGAGATTGGCCTACTCTGTCTGGATTCATTCGCTGTTTCCCTAAGAATATAACTTTTGCCAATCGATCAGACTCAGCAGGAGTACAAAAATAAGCACCTTTTAATTTTAATTCATTGCGTAATTCTCTTGCTATTTCCTTATCAACCACCACCGCTTGCTCAGACACACAGGCAGTTCCATAATCGAAGCTTTTTGAAACAATAATTTGCTCCGCCACTTCAGCAATATCGTTTGCTTTCGATTTATTTACATAACAAGGAACATTTCCCGCTCCCACGGCTAAAGTTGGTTTTCCGGATGAATATGCTGCTTTGACCATAGCAGGTCCACCTGTTGCCATTACTACTGACGTTCTTCTGTGCTTCATCAGCTCTGCAGTTCCTTGAATGGTAACATGCTCTAAACATTGAATTAAGCCTTTGGGCGCGCCCATCTGTTCAGCAACATTTGCCAAGAGCTTAGTAACTTCTAAGCCGCATCTCAAAGCTCTTGGGTGTGGCGCGCACACTATCGCATTACCAGCCTTAACAGCGGATAAAACTTTATATATAATCGTAGACGTCGGGTTAGTAACAGGAATTAAAGCCGCAACAAGCCCCATCGGTTCTCCAAAAGCTGCAACTTTTGTGGCATCATCCTTCCAAAGCATCCCTAAAGTTGTTACGTCACGCAAGTAATCAGCTACCGACACAGCATTAAACATATCTTTTATTCTTTTATCTTTTGCGTTGCCATAACCTGTTTCAGCAACTGCAAGTTCTACAATGCGATTAACCTCTGGCTCAATTGCAGCAGCCATTGCATCCACAATCGCATCGATTTTACTAGGCTCAGTACCTAAAAACTGTTGATAAGCTTCAAATGCAGTATCAGCACAACGCCGAGCGGCAGCAATTGATTTTAAGTCAGCGTCCATATTTTTCCCCTGTTGCAATTGCATCCATTGCACGTCGAGCTGTGTCAATGTCTCCTGAATCTATTCCAATCGCTTCCAATCGCCTCCCAGCTGCAGAAACATCAGCACCTAAAATGCTGGAAGCTAATGTAATTATCGCACTTGTGACTGGAACCTTTAAATTAGCGATTTGTCCAGCTGACTTGAGAGGAACTAATGATCCAATAACCCCACATCGCAATAGTGACTTGGACATTTTTTGCGATGGTATTGGGCGACTATGATCACCTCTCAGACTGCCCCCATATGTACTAATCATTTCACTGGCAGAAGGTAAGTGACGCACACCAAATGCCTTTGCCACTTTGTGGCGTTCGTCAGTTAGCTTTGCAATTATTGTTTTTTGCGATGAGCCTATTAAAGAAGCAAAAGTTTGGTTTTCTTCTAAAAGCTTACCACCCATTGGTATCGGAATAGCCCCACCATGAAGTGCTGGGCCACCCATCATTAATGTTGGAACTTCAACTAAAGCCGAACCATCTGAAAACCCAGATGCCAACACACTATCAAATACCACCAAATTTGGTAAATATTTTTTTAGAGCGTTTAAGGTTTCTGATCTTCCACTTGGCAACGTAGCTGCAGCCATAGGAGCTGCTGAAGTTAAAGTCAGTACAGAACCCGCCTCATTATACCAGAAAGGTAAGCCTTGCGCTTCAACAATTGTAACATCGGCTGTGCATCCGCCAATCCTCAACAACCATGCGGTTTCAAGGGCTCCCAAGGATCTACCTGGCGCAATAACCAAGACTTGACCATCACTTAGATGATCCGCAAGTACCATTGAATATGTCCGTTGTTTGTGCACTGGACCAGTCAAAAAAATCACTTCCGCATCTGCAACAGCCCCGTCTAACTCAGCCGTGGTTTGTATTGAGGGTCCATCATCTCTATCAACATGATAAGTACCTATCGGACCAGCGCCTCTAAGTGTTATTCCACTTGAAGACCTTAGTGCTGCCAATTCTTCTCCATAAGCAGAAAACAATTTTGTATCTGCACCCTCGGACAAACATAAAGCTGCAATCAACTTCGCATCAGCACCACCACCTAAAATAGCTACTCTAGAAAACACTTTGCTTTCAATAACTGGTTTTTTAGTTGTGGATTGCGCTACCGCTTCGGTGAATTCGTCAAAACCAGAGCTCATTTTACAAACCTTTCAGACTAAACGGTTTTAAAAAAACAGTTCGCAAATCTTTATTCTGCACCACCGCTACCTAAAGCACCAATTAAGGCTTCCAGCTCATCATGTGGACGGGCAATAACATGAACCGACACAACTTCACCGACTTTATTCGCTGAAGTAGCTCCAGCATCAGTCGCCGCTTTAACAGCACCCACTTCGCCACGAACAAGTGTTGAAATTAGACCTCCGCCATTTTTTGTTTGACCCACTATTGTAACACTAGCAGCTTTAACCATTGCATCAGCGGCCTCAATAGAAGCTACTAATCCCCGGGTTTCAATCATACCAAGTGCCATCTGACTCTGAATTGATTTAGCCATTTTATTTTTCCTTCTTGTTGTTGTTAATTTGATTTGAGTTATAAATTTGTTCTACGATTGCGACGATTGAAGCATCTACCGGAGCGCCAGTGGTGGCCGCAGGTATTCTTGCGGCTGAACCGTTAGCAATCAAAACTGTGTCACCAACACCAGCACCACACGTATCAACTACAACCACTGATGGTGTTAGAACCACGCCGTCACTATCTACGATATCCGCTATTAGGGTTTTGAGACCAACTAATTTTGCATCCTTGGCAGTGGCATTTACATGCCCGGTAATTTTACCAATCTTCATTAGAAAACATCCCTGTATCGATTTAGTTCAAATGGAGTTACTTGTTGAGAAAATAATTCCAACTCCCGTTCAGATTGTTGCAATGCTATTTCATATAAATCATCACCGATGATATTCTTTAACCAGTCAGAGCCACGCGCTAGCTGTATCGCGTCTCTTAAATCTGTTGGTATTGGCTCTGCTGATTCAGATTCATACGCATTGCCAGTTGTCATTTCTGCTGGCTCAATCTTTTCCTCAATGCCATCAAGACCAGCAGCAATATCTGTAGCGATTAGCAAGTAAGGATTGCAGTCGGCGCCTGCATCGCGTTTTTCAACCCTAGTAGACGTGTCAGAACCTTCAATAACTCTTATTCCCACCGTCCTGTTATCAATGCCCCAAGCATTATTCACAGGGCAAAATGTATATGGTTGACGACGTCTAAATCCATTTACTGTGGCACTTCCGCATATCGCAGCTTCAGCCATTCTTTTCTGCAGACCCCCAACGAAATACTTACCAGTTTGGCTAAGCTTACCACTTTCAGCAAAAATATTTTTGCCCCCTTTCCAGAGAGAGTAGTGACAGTGAAAACCACTACCAGACTGTTCAAAAAATGGCTTCGCCATAAAAGTTGCTTTATATCCATGCTTAAAAGCCATCTGTTTTACCAAATTGCGGAAAATAATGACCCGGTCTGCAGCTAAAAGCGCCTCATCATATCGAATATTTACTTCAACCTGACCTTCTGCATACTCTGGATTAGATTGTTCAACAGGTATACCAATTTCATTCAAGTTGTTTCTAATAGGTCCAAGAACATGCTCCAATTCTGCAGCTCGCTCGAGACTGTAAACACCGTTGCCTTTATCTTTTGGGAGACCAGTTTCGGGATCTAAAAGATAAAACTCCAACTCCGCTCCAACTTGGATGTCAATTCCCATCCCACGAGCGCGCTCAAGCTGACGAATCAACACTTGCCTCGGATCTATTGGTACAGTTTTGTGATCCATACCCTCTGCGCGAGCAAATACTAATGCAACACCTGGTTCCCACGGTAAGCTTACAGGTTTACTAAGAGGAAACATGTGAAAATCTGGATAGCCGTTATCCATATTTACATAAGGGGTGTCCCAAACGTCACACACCATATCTAAAGCAAAAAGCGCAGCAGATAAGGCGTTTCCATTCCTACATATGTTTTCCCAATTGCTAGCGGGAATTCTTTTGCCACGCATGATACCGTTTAAATCACCTAAACCTAAAGCGACGGTATGTGTGCCTTCTGGTAGCGAAAAATCATCTTGAGACATGTGCTTTTCCTTGTAAGAAGTTTTTGTTGCTAGTTTTCTGTATTCTGTATACAGTATTCATAAGTACAACAGATAGCAAGGTTTTTTTAATGGTTATGAGTAATATTATTGTAGTAGGAGGTGGGATAGCTGGCACGATGACTGCTTTAGACCTGCAAAAACGTGGTAATAAAGTGACTCTCATCGATAGATGGGAACCTGGACACGCAAGAGCAGCCTCTTCTGATTACAATAGGGTGATACGAGCTATTTCAGGTAAGGACGAGTTTTATACTCGTTGGGCAAGAGAAAGCCGTCTTCGTTGGTTAGAGATGCAAGCAGAAACAGGGCAAAACTTAATGTATGAATGTGGAGCCCTCATTCTCGCAACTGAAGGGCATTCCCATTGGGAAGACGCTTCGGCAGCAACCTTTGATAAAGTTGGGGTACCCTATTATAAATTCGATAAAGCCGATATTACTGCAAGGTTTCCACAATTTCGCGTTCCTGAAATTAAATATGCCCTCTATGAGCCTGAGGCTGGCATGCTAATGGCGCATAGATGCGTAATCACCGGAATTGACTTATTTAAAAAAGCAGGTGGGATTGTTAAGCGTGGACATATAACAACAGATATCGCGGAAAAACCCCATTTAGACGGCAAACCCCTAGAGGCTGACGTTATAATAATCTCAACAGGGGCATGGATGTCTGATATGTTTCCCAAGACAATAAAACCAATTTCAGCAATACTTGGATTACCTGTTTTTTATACTTCAACTCCTAATGGAAGTGATTCATTTGATAAAGAAAAAATGCCCTGCTGGATTGATCATGGACAAAACTCTTTTGGTATCCCTTCTAGTGAGGGATCTGGAATTAAAGCAATGATAGCAATTCCTGAAAATATTGATTTAGATAACGATGAAAGATTAATCAGGCGAGAATCTCTCGCTAGAACACAAAGCTACATAAAACATAGATTTCCAGCGTTGGAAGGGGAAAAGGTTGTAGATTCTAAATTTAATCAAATAATTATGACGCCAGATACACATTTTGTTGTAGATTGGCACCCCGAACATGAAAATGTTCTTTTTGCAGGCGGTTGCTCAGGGCACTTGTTCAAACATGGTCCAATTTTTGGTGAATTCGTGGCTGGTGTGGCTATGGGTGATTATGGAACGGCGGATCGTTTCAAAGTGTCAGGACGAAAAAAACTAAGCCCAAAAGAGAGTCCATCTGGGCGGTAATTTAATAGATATAAAATGTATCAACAAAAATAACGTATCTTCTGGAGTTGTATTTTAAATGCAAAATCATTTGAATAAAAAAGTAGTGGTTGTCACAGGAGCAGCAAGTGGATTTGGAAAATTAGTGGCAAGTAAATGCCTAGATTTAGGCGCAATGGTTACAAGATGTGATGTAAATAAAGTTGGTTTATCTAATACCAAAGATGATTTTCGGGAATATACTGCAAACCTACTCGATTTTACAGCTGATGTTACTAATTTGAAGCAAATGCAAAAATTAATGCAAAAAACAATAGAAAAGTTTGGCCGTATTGACGTGTTAATTAATAATGCAGGAACTATGCCTTTAGCTTTTTACTCAGACCACATGAAGGCAATGAAACCTTGGGATAACTGCATCGATATAAATATCAAGGGTGTTTTAAACGGTATCACATCTGCATATGATCAAATGATTTTGCAAGGGAGTGGGCATATTGTAAACATCTCATCGATATACGGTAATTATCCAGTGGCGGGTGCAGGAGTTTATGGCGCAACCAAAGCAGCGGTAAACTTTCTGTCAGAATCTCTGAGAGTAGAATCTCAGGGGAAAATTAAAGTCACGATAATCAAACCAACCGGTGTTCGTGGCACAGGATTAGGCGCAGGCATAATAAATGAAGATGCAATTATTGGTATCTTAGGTCAAAATGCGCAAAATTATATAAAAATGATGGATGATTACGATGCCGGACTTTTACCAGATAAAAACAGTGATGCTTCAGATATTGAATATTATGCCTTAAGTCCAGAATACCTTGCCGATCAAATTATTTATTCTATCAATCAACCATTAGGAGTAACGATAGCTGACGTTACAGTAAGAGCCTCTGGCGAAGGATACATTTTATAAGCAGCGTATGATGCTATACTCGTATAGACTATCAATATGATTACTTTTACGTTTCCTACCAGTCAAAGGCTCGATCGATACCAGCCATTTTCACTCCAGTGAAAGCGGACGCCTGAAAAGATAGAGCTCTCAAATCTTCGACCTCCAAATTATGTACAGACGACTTACCACAGGCTTTAGCCAAAGCGGTAATCTCCATTGTCATGGCAGTCAAATACCTAGCTACTCTTTCGGCTCCAGCATGTGGGTTCATTCTTTTTTCAAGAACTGGATCTTGGGTTGCAATACCAACTGGGCAAAGCCCTGTATGACAATGATGACATGCCCCGGGAGAGGTCCCAAGTGCCGTATAATCTTCTTCGTATCTTGGAGAATTACAACCCATTGCAATCATAGCGCCATTACCAATCATTACAGCGTCAGCCCCTAATGCTAGGCATTTTGCGGCATCTACACCAGTCCTAATACCCCCAGCGGCAACTAAATCAACTTTTCCTGACATACCACATTCATCAAGCGCTTCTCTCGCAGCACGTATTGCGCTCATTGTGGGAATTCCAGTATGATTTAATAACATTTCAGGAGATGCTCCTGTCCCACCTTCAGCACCATCAACAACTACAACATCCGCTCCAGCCTTTGCAGCTACGGCGACATCGAAACGAGGTCTTGTCGCACCCATCTTGATAAAAATAGGTACTTGATAATTAGTGGCAATTCTCAGTTCTTCAATTTTCACTGACAAATCATCAGCGCCCATAAAATCAGGATGCCTGATGGTTGATCTTTGATCAACGCCTTCAGGCAATGTTCTCATGTTGGAAACTCGGGGGCTTACTTTCATACCTAGTAATAAACCTCCAGTTCCTGGCTTTGCACCCTGACCAACAACAATTTCCAAAGCATTAGCTCTTCGTAAATGATCTAAATCCACACCATACCTCGCTGGAGACATTTGGTACAAAAGTCTTTGAGAGGCTTTACGCTCCTCCTCTAACATTCCACCTTCACCGGTACAGGTCATTGTCCCCACTTTAGAAGCTCCATAACCAAGAGAAGCTTTGGCACTCGCTGAAAGAGCCCCAAAAGACATCGATGCAATGTAGATAGGAATTTTTAATTCTAAGGGCTTTTCAACCAAGCCACGTCCAGCACCCAAAACTGTGGTTGAATCACAATTCTCACGATAACCCTCTAGTGGTAACCGAGTCATGGTTGCAGGTACGAATGTTAAATCATCAAACGTAGGTAATTGTTTGTTAAATGAATTGTACCCTCTAACTTGATAACGTCCAAGTTGTGCTAAAGCGTGAACTTCCGCGATCGCGTCTGGTGTCCATCTAGTTGAACCACCCTCATCATATGAAGATGGAACCCCAGCAGGTCGCCCTTCAATTGCGCCTTTTTGAAATTTTATTTCTTCTTCGGTAGCAACTTCAAAAGGATATTCATAAGGTTTATCTAAATCATGAGCCATGCATTTGCATCCCTACTTTCAAAATACCATAAACGCTGGCCTGAAACCATCTTGCGCCAATCTCTGGATGAGTCTTGTAACCCCAATGGTTTCAAAATTTCATCTACTTCTAAAACTTCTTCAGCGGTCGGTTCTATGACGTTCACATCAACGCCTAAACCGTCAATAGGACCAGCAACCCATACTTCTCCAGCCCAAAGAGCGTCTGCACAACTCTCTCCCGCACCACCCAATGCAATTATTTTTCCTGAATGCGCCATAAATCCAGATTGATAACCAATCTTACCCTCAACAATAATATTGCCACCTTTCATGGCAACTCCACAACGCGGACCTGAATCGCCTTTGACATGTATCGTACCACCTATCATAGCAGCGCCTACAGACATCCCAGCGTAACCACCAACGGTAATCATGCCATCGGACATTCCTTCACCTAAAGCCCAGCCAGCATTACGTTCAATTGTTAACTTTGCCCCCGTATTCAACCCACCACAAAAATAACCGACGCTACCTTCAAAATACAATTCACAATTGGGTGGTAATCCAATGCCAAGATTGTGTCGCGATAGTGAGTTTACAATCCTAATTTTACTATTTTTTTTACAAAGGTCTTGGATTTCTTCATTAATTTCGCGGATATGACGATCTCCAACTTCGACGATTATTTCACTCATGCAGCAAGGCTCCTATTTCCCATACCCCAAATACCAGTCAGGCTAGGCCCATCATGGTTTATGACATCATTTTCACCTTTGAAAATTCTTCGAACAGCTTGTTCCTCTGTCGCAGCTGCCAAATTACCATTTTCGTCTATCACAACTAAGGGTTTGAGTGCGAATTTATCTTTTGCAAATCCAATGCCATTTGGACTGGCAATCATATACGTAAAAATCCCATCAATAGAAGTTATTGATTTTTTCAAAGCTTGGTCCATCGAAAGCCCAGATTTCATTTGATCCGACACCCAAATGGCAATAAGTTCACTATCATTTTCAGTTAAAAACTGATAACCTTTTCTTATCAATTTTTCTTTCCAGGTAAAATAATCTGTTATTTGCCCGTTGTGAACAATTGCTACATCTGAAAATGGCCTTGCCCAAAAAGGATGGCTTGCATTAGGCAAAACTGAGCTCTCAGTCGCTAATCTTGCGTGACCAAGCCCATGAGTTCCAATCATATCCCTTACGTTGTGCTTGTCTGCGACTTCAGATGCCCCACCGATATCCTTGATAATTTCAAGAGAACGTCCACAAGACTGGACTTCTATCGTTTCGGCTAAGGTATCTGTATCATTAATCCAATTTGACAGGTCTTTTGGGTCTGAAATTTCTATTCTAAAACAATAATGTGTGCTTGTATCTGTTACGATTTCTGGATCTTTTAAAAAATCTGAACCGTTATCGCGCAAGATATTTGTAAAATTTGATAAGTCCGAATCTATATTATCGCGTGAAAACCCCATTCCTCTAAGGACATACCCTGTATCACGAGGCACACCATAAATAGCAAATCCAGTACTGTCTGCACCCCTGTGAGCCTGCGCATCCATCAGCTCAACAAGATCATTACCAACCAGCCCCGGAGCACCTAGAATTCTACCCGCAATTCCGCACATAAATCATTCCTTATAATTTGAGTAAAGATCAATTCAAATATTCATTTATGTATACAGTATACAGTATGCATTGTACAATGACAAGAATTAAGATATAAGTAACTCAAATATAATTCGGAAACTACTTAAATCAAATCCGAGATAAAAAAAGAGGTTTAATTTGGCACTTAAAAGTATTCAACCAACTCGGCGACGATTAGCAGACCAAGTTTATGATCAAATTATTAATGCTATAGTTAACAGAGATATAGTATCTGAAGACAGATTAATCCAAGAAAAACTAGCTGCAGAATTGCAGATAAGCAGAACACCAGTTCGAGAAGCACTAATGCGATTAGAACAAGAAGGTGTTTTAGAAGTAACTAACCGAGGTAGTTTTAAGATCTACCAAATGGATGACAAAGAAGTCCGAGAGCTATACCAATCCAGAGCTGCGATTGAGGGACAATGTGCCCGAATCCTTGCAAGCATCAATGACCCAACTCACATAGAAGAGCTACGAAAGACAATTATTAAGGAAGAAGATTTAAAAATTCATACGGCAAGAGCTTATTTTGAGGCCAACAGAAATATTCATTTCAAATTTGTTGAACTTGCAGACAATCGATTTCTTATTCAAATGTTCAATATGATATGGGGTAAAGCTAATATATTTCCAATATTTGCTGCTATAGAAAACGTGGACTTAAAAAAATCTCTTGGTGACCACATGCAATTAGTCGACGTTATAGAAACTGGTGACAAAACAAAGACTTTAGAAGTATTTACGAACCATATCCAAGAAGGTTTCGAGCTTCAACTTCAAGGCCTTCACCAAAAAAAATAACAAAATTTTACTATCATTTGATACAAATTATTATCTTATTGTTTTCTAATTTGAAAGTTAGATTCCTATGTTCTAGCTTTTCTCTGAAACAGAAGCTTCTTCGAATGTGGCCATACCACTATGACAAGCAAGTGCAGCCTTTATAATATTAATGGCCAAAGCTCCACCAGATGCTTCACCTAATCTCAAGCTCAAGTCTAGCAGTGGTTTTTTCTTTAATTCATCTAGAATCTTTAAATGCGCGCCCTCTGAAGAGAGATGACCTGCCAAACAATGGCTTAACAACCCTGATTTATGGTTCTCGAGCACTGCTGCCGAAACAGTGCAAATAAACCCATCTAATACCACTGGTATACGTAATGATCGTGCTCTCGAAATAGCACCAACCATGGCAACCATTTCTCTACCTCCAAAGCACCTCAAAACCTCCATGGGCGTTTCCAAAGCACTCTTATTTATTTTTAAACCTTCCCGAACGACCTTTGATTTAAGAATTAATCCTGCGTCATCAACACCTGTTCCACGCCCAACCCATTCCTCAGGATCTCCACCATATAAGCCACAAGCAACAGCAGCAGCCGAGGTTGTATTACCTATTCCCATTTCACCAACCACTAGTAAATCAGCTTCAATATCTACTGAATTCCATCCAACTAATATTGCTTTCTGAAATTCATCTGGAGAAAGTGCTGGTCCTTTTGAAAAGTCTTTAGTCGGTTTATCGAGCTCTAATGAATGAACATTTAAAGTTGCCCCTGAAACTTTGCATAGTTGATTTATTGCTGCTCCTTCCTGCTCAAAATTAATTACCATTTGAGCCGTCACTTCTGATGGAAAAGCCGATACACCGAGAGATGCTACCCCATGATTACCCGCAAAAACGATAACTTGGGGCTTTTTTACCAAAGCTTTGAAGTCTCCTCTCCATCCACAATACCAGATTGCTATATCTTCTAAACGCCCAAGAGCCCCTGGTGGCTTTGTTAACATAGCGTTTCTATCTGCTGCTTGCTTAGAGATTTCTTCATCCAAGCTTGGCATAGTACTAATTGCTTTTAAGAAATCATTTATATCATTAGAGTTATTCATTTCGTCAGTCATATAATAATTTCCAGATTACTTGATTGTTAAATTCATTACGTATTACATATACTGACAGAAATAATAAACTACATTTTGGACTGAGAGATGAATAAATACGACAATAATATTCTAGATTTTAGATTAGGTGACTTCTTAATAGCTCTTAGCTTACTAACCAGAATTCCAGTAAATATAGACCACCATGAAAGTGGAGAGAGAGCGAGTAAGGCGACATGGGCCTATCCTTTAGTGGGAGCATTGATCGGTGCAATTTCTGCTTCTATTGCTAATATTGCAATTTTTGTTGGCCTACCTTTTTCTATTGGTGCAATATTGTCACTTATAACAATGGCTGCTCTTACAGGTGGAATGCATGAAGATGGGCTCAGCGATTCTGCTGACGGCCTGTGGGGAGGAAAAGATAAAGGGCAGATACTCCAAATAATGAAAGACAGCCGAATAGGTAGCTTTGGCGCTATAGCATTAGTATTAATTATTGTTGGCCGCTATGCTTCAATAAAGGATCTGATTCAAATAGAATCACTATTCTGGCCGTTAATTGCTGCTGCCTCAATCAGTCGAGTCCCTATGGTTGCTGCAATGGTCTTTATGCAAAATGCCCGAGCAGATGGTCTATCTGCTTCTGTGGGAAAACCTTCCCAAATCTCTCTGATAGTGGCGGCTGTGATTGGAACTATAACATGTTTAATAAGTGCTGGTATTTTAGGTCTGCTGGTAGTTTTATGCGCGTGCCTTGGAGCTCTGCCCATTCTGTATGCATCTTATAAAAAAATAAATGGTCAAACTGGTGATATCTTAGGAGCATCTCAACAAACGGCAGAACTAATGGCATTAGCTTGCCTTGCGGGAATATTGATAATTCCTTAGAATTTAAGTTACGCAGCTGACCGCGAAGATAAAACTTCTTCTATTTTTGTTTGTGCGGCATCCTCATCCGCTCGATCTACAGCAGCAATTTCACGGGTTAGCCTTTCAAGTGCAGCCTCATAAAGTTGTCTTTCAGAGTAAGATTGTTCTCTCTGATCATCTTTACGGTGTAGATCTCTAACAACTTCAGCAATTGATATAAGATCTCCTGAATTGATTTTCTGTTCGTATTCCTGTGCTCTGCGCGACCACATGGCACGCTTAACCCGAGCACGGCCTCTCAATGTAGACATTGCCTTTGAAACTAAATCTGGGCTGGCCAAACTACGCATACCAACTGAGGTAGCTTTTGCTGTTGGAACCCTTAAAGTCATTTTATCTTTTGCAAAATCAATTACGAACAACTCCATGGAGATACCCGCTATTTCCTGCTCCTCAATCGCCGTAATTTTTCCAACTCCATGCGAAGGATAAACGACAAATTGATCTACAACAAAATCATTACTACTCATATTCTTCATTCCTTAAAAACCACTAAGGCTTCATTATTACAATTTTTTCGAAATCTGGCACCAAAACTTTATTTTTTAATTTGTTTTCTCTATTTTTACATGCCCAAATTATTACTATTTGTTCGTCACATTAGCATAATATCTATCGGCATTAAACCCCACTTAAAAGTATGCAATATTCAAATCGATTGAAGCCAAATAAATTAACTATTCTGACCATTGCCAAGGCCTGATAAAGTTGCCTAAAGAATTATTAATGGTTTTATCATCGATGCTCGTGTTGGGTCTATTCAAAGAAGCAACCAGACCTCGTTTTTTATCCTCAATCACTTCTTCAACGGTCACATCCAAGCCATCTTTATTAAGTTTTGCGTCATATATCCGCTTGATTGCCATTTTTCTCAATTCAGGCTTGAATATTTTTCCAACAGCTGTTTTTGGCAATTCATCAATAATTTCTATATATTTAGGATGAGCTGCCCTTTCAGGCACATTTGATTTTGAAAATTCTAACAACTCTTCTGTCGTCGCAGTCGCACCAGCATTTAGCTCAACATAAGCACATGGCATTTCGCCAGTTTTTTCATCAGGTTGACCTATCGCCCCTGCCATCGCTATTGATGGGTGTCCTGCTAGCGCCTCTTCGATTAAAGCAGGGTCAATATTGTGTCCACTACGAATAATCAAATCTTTTGCTCGTCCAGTGATCCAAAGATATCCATCTTCATCAATTCTCCCAAGATCACCAGTTCTGAAAAATATTTTATCAGCGTAAAGACCTTTATTTTTTGCCTTTTCAGTATATGTTTCACCAACGTTAATTCCAGCGTTGGAAATACAGATCTCACCGATTTCATTTACTTCCATTTCTCTAGTGATCTCACCACTTTCAAGACAATCCAAAATACGCACTTTTGTATAAGGAAGCGGTATACCAATCGATCCAACTTTGCGTAATCCATCCTTGGGATTGCAACTCACTAGGCATGTCGCTTCTGTTAAGCCATAACCTTCAATTATCTCGACGCCTGTCACTTCCTGAAAACGCTTGAATAACTCAACTGGCATTGGAGCAGAACCACAAAATGCAGCATTCAATGATGAAATATCTGCATTTACTGGCCTTTGTAATAATTGCGAAGCAGCAGTCGGAACTGTAACCATAAAAGTAGCTTTCCAACGCTCAATTAATTTCCAAAAGTCATCAAATACACCATCGCCTCGATATCCAGCTGGCGTTGGAAGCACCATATGCGCTCCTGAAACCAAACACCCAGCCCAGATTGGATAGGCAGCAAAAACATGGAATAACGGTAAAGGACAAAGTAAAACATCCTCTTCCGTATATAGGATAGCATCACCTAGCCATCCATTATATAAAACACCAGAATGTCGGTGCTGAGCTATTTTAGGCATACCTGTTGTACCACCAGTATGAAAATATGCACAATAATGATCCTCTTGACCCTCCTCAAAGTCTAATTTATCAGAATTCATCTTTGATAATGCTGAATTGAATTCGATTACATTAGCATCATGACTGATAGGATTCTTTGGCCTAATTAGTGGAACAATCCAAGACAATGGTGGTGTCAAATGTGGCAGCAAATCAATTTCTACAACAGTTTTAACATTGGGCGCTTGCCTGACTGCCTCTGCTGCAAGTTGAGCAACATCTGTTTTTGGAAATGCTCTCATTGTTACTAAGACTTTAGCGCCAGTCTCCCGCAACAAGGCTGCTATCTGAGAGGGCTCGAGTGTTGGATTGATCGGAGCAACAATGCCCGCCGTCATTCCACCCATCAAAGTTATTAGGGTTTCATGGCTCGTAGGAAGTAGGTAAGCAACCACATCATTCTGTTTAATTCCCAAGGATCTAAAGAGATTTGCTGCTTGAGTTACTTTTTTGACCAATGTATCCCAATTTAATGTAGTCGCTTTATCTTTGATCCCAGATTTTAATTGAAAACTTACGGCTGGCCGGTCTGGAAATCTTTTGGAGGTTTTGCAAAGTTGCTCGTAAACTGTTTTTTCTTCCCAGCGTTTCGAAACTTCCATTTCTGCTTCAATTTCAGCAGTGTCAGCAGTTGTGGCAAGAGTGTAAGTCATGGTTGTCTCCCAAATCATGTATGGTAACTAGTAGCTTACCAAATTAAACAAAAATAAATACGTAAATTGATAGAAATCTATATATCTACTTAGAAAAAAAAGAAAATACCTGATTTAATATCTTTTAAAGAGATAAGGTGAAGTCCTTAAACCATTTATTATCTTAGTTTAAACCTCAATCTTAAAAATGATTTGAATTTGAAATAGTTTCCTCGTAACTAGCAGCTAATTCTAGGTTTTAGGAGTGCGCAAAATTTCAATAAAATACATATCAAAAGGAGACGGTTCAGCTATTCTATGCTTACATGGCTTGGGATTAGATTATAATAGTTTCTTACCACAAATCAATTATTTATCTGATAAATATAAAGTTATAGCTTGGAAAATGCCAAGTTTTGAAACTGGGGAAATCAAAGAAATGAGTTTCAAAAATTTAGCCTCTGCAGGATTTGAATTATTAGATTCCCTAAATATAAAAAATTGCCATATTATTGGTCATTCGATGGGTGGCATGATTGCTATTGAGATGGCTTTACTCAAAAAACATCGAGTGAAGTCTTTATGCCTCTTAGGTGCCACTAGTGCTTTTGGAGGGAAAGATGACACTTTTAAAAACTCATTTCTCCAATCTAGGCTGAAACCACTTTCAGAAGGACGCTCAATGAGCGATATAGCAAAATTAAATGTGCCATTAATGTTTTCAAAAAATGCACGACAAACATATATTGATGCATCAATTAAAGCGATGGCAGAAACTAGCGAAAATAACTACCGTTTAGCTTTAGAATGCTTAACGACATTTGATAAACGAAAAGAAATTTCCCTAATTGAACAGCCCTGTTGTTTAATTGCAGCTTCTCTTGATCAAGCAGCCCCATCAAAAACGATCAAGAAAATGTCCACAAACATAAAAAGATCAATTTTTCATCTGATTGAGGATTGTGGGCATATGATGCAATTAGATAAAGTGGATCAAGTAAATCATATATTACGAACATTTATAAAATAGCTTTATTCCTAACAATTTGAGTTAGGCTTAAGAAACTGCTACTTGACCTTCAATTCTTGTTTAAATAAGACAATACTTCGACGCGGGCGTTGTGTAGTGGTAAGACCTTAGCCTTCCAAGCTAAAGACGCGGGTTCGATTCCCGCCGCCCGCTCCAATAACTCTTATGCTTTACGCTCTAGCAATTATTGAAAGGAAGTGCTTAAACTTCTTCAAGTAGCATTTTTAAACTCTGTTTTAGGACTACTCCAAAATGGGATTACTCATATTAATATATATTTTGATATATTTTGCTCCATTGATAGTGGGTTGGGCCTTTATGGGTATTCAAAAAAAAATTAAATTTGTCCACAGTGAATCTGGTATAAATAAAAACGGTTTTATAGGCTATAGCTGGACTTACTTTTTCTTTGGTTTCTTTGTCCCAATTTTTAGAGGAGAAATTGGAATTGGGGTTCTTCATCTATTATTATCACTGGTCACTTTCGGTATTTTTCAACTTATAATGCCGTTTTTATATAATAAGCAGTATTCAACACGTTTACTTACGAACGGATGGAAATTAAACGATAATGAGATGTTAAATAACCTCGCAAAAACAAAATTAAATTTGAATTAAGTAAAAGGTAAAAAGTGTAAAAGATGTCAAAGGAAACAGAAAAACAGGGTGATGGCGCGTTCAGACTAGAAGATAACCGAGAATTAATACATGAATTTACCTACTCAGGAGCGCTAAGTTTTTGCCGAAGAAAGTACAGTCGAGATACAAAAAACGTTGAAGTAGTCGTTAGTGGAATACCGTACGATAATGCCGTAACTAATAGGCCAGGAACACGCTTTGGCCCCAGAGCAATAAGAGCAGCATCGACACAGTTAGCAGAACTGCAACACTTTCCTTACGGATTTGAACCTTTCAAGCATTTATCAGTTATTGATTATGGAGATTGTGAACTAGATATTCATCAACCAACTACCATTTTTGATGATATTGAGAGCCATGCAACAAAAATTCTAAAATCAAACGCAAAAATGGTAAGTTTGGGAGGTGACCACTCAATTACTTATCCCCTTCTAAAAGCTCATGCAAAAAAATATGGCCCGATGACTTTAATCCAATTTGATGCTCACTGCGATACATGGACCGACGACGGAAAACGGTTTGACCATGGCACAATGTTTGCACGAGCCGCTAACGAAGGTATTATTGACGTAACTAAATCTACGCAAATTGGCCTCAGGACGTATAATGATACTGATTATGGCTTTGAAATACTCACAAGCCCGTGGGTTCATAGAAATGGCATACAGGCAGCTATTGAAATCGCATTAAAACGAGCAGAAGATACTCCGGTTTATTTGTCATTTGATATTGATGGCCTTGATCCTGCTTTTGCGCCAGGCACAGGAACTCCGGTGTGCGGAGGCTTAGCAAGTTGGCAAGGTTTAGAATTTGTCAGAGCTTTAGAACCATTAAACTTAATTGGGATGGACATTGTAGAAGTTTCACCTGCATACGATACTGCTGAAATTACAGCTCTGGCCGCTGCAAATATAGCATATGACTGGATAGCTTTAATCGCCAAAAAGAACGGTGCACCGTGTAGCTTTGTTGGTAAAATCTAACTAAAAGCATCAAAAATACAAAAGAAAGGACGTCGATCGATGCAAAACAACGATATAAAGACCTCGGTTCAGTTTCAGAATTTGGTTTTTGCATCTGTATTTGCAACCTTAATTGGTTTCTTACTGGTTGTTGGCAAATCGCTTTTGCTCCCAATTTTTGTTGCGGTAATTTCGGTTTATGTTTTGACTGCAGCGAGCGATTGGCTTGGAAAACAACCAATCGTTGGCTTTCTGCCAGATTGGGCCCGCAGATTGCTAGTCCTTCTTGCATTCATCATTGCAATCGTAGCGCTGACGGGAGTGATAATCGCAACTGCAGGACAGTTGATTGAGGAAATTCCTAACTATCAAAAAAACTTAAGATTACTGGCAACGGCCATGCTTGAAGCTTTTGGTCGGCAAGCACCGGCTGATTGGAACGTTATTTGGCAAAATACCGTTGGAGAAATAAATCTTCAATCCCTTGCGACCTCAGCACTTGGTTCACTGAGCGCTTTGAGTGGAGTTGTGTTTATGATTGTGATCTATTCGATGTTCTTGGTGGGGGAACGTGCAGGTTTTGCACAAAAAGTTGCAACCGCTTTACCAGGTAAAAGTGGCATCCAATTTCAAAGTATTATTGCAAGTATCAATAGTAGCATTGGTGACTATCTTGCGATTAAGACTCTAATCAATGTAATTTTAGCATCAATCTCATATGTGGTGATGTGGTTATTTGGCGTTGATTTTGCACTGTTTTGGGCAATCCTGATCGGATTGTTAAATTACATTCCATTTATTGGTTCCCTGTTAGGTGTTATTTTCCCAGTTCTTTTAACCGTAGCCCAGTTTGGCTCTGTTCAGACGACACTCTTGGTTCTGGCATTACTTGCAGCCGCGCAGCTCTTCGTAGGTAATGGGCTTGAGCCGCGCATGATTGGCAAAAAGGTGAACATGTCTCCCTTCGTGGTTCTCGTTTCACTTAGCCTTTGGACATTGCTTTGGGGAGTTGCTGGAAGCATACTCGCTATCCCATTAACCTCGATCCTAGTAATCGTCTTAAGCCATTTTAACGGAACTCGTCCTTTTGCTATATTGTTGTCGGATGATCCTGCTCAAACACTCAAGGCAGAATAAACTCATTTGCTATTAGATTATTCCAGGGACAGCATGCATCGTTTTACGACTGTGCTATCCTCAACCTTATCACCCTTAATGCGCCACAGATCGCCTGCATGTCCAAATTATATCAATTTGTAGAAGGCTGGGATTTGACCATTTTTGTTACCAGCACCGATACCACCCCCAGAGTATTCGTGAATGCCAGACGCTTAGAAAACTATAAAACAAGAGCAAAACAGCAAAAAAATTCGCATACCCTTTAGCTTTGTTGGTAAAATCTAACTAAAAGCTTCAAAAATTTATAAAATTGTAATATAATATTTCCATGATAGTACGCTTAATTGTGATGTTTTCTTTTTTATGGGTTTTATCAGGCTGTTTACCCGCGTTGGCAACCGAATGCGGCAAGCTTTGCAACAATACCCAGTGGGAAAATGTATAATAGAAGAGCTAAAAATTGAATTAAAAATCATTGGAAATATCAATGACTTTAATTCTTAGGCTTGGTCACATTTACACTGTGTGGCAAAAGAGGACAACTTTAAGCAAATTTCTTTAATTCTTAATACGAGTGCGAATATTAATGCTCAGTTCAAGAGTGGTAATAAGCCGTATATGATAACAACATAAAAAAGAGCTTGAAGATTTAAAAATTTCCCAAAAATAATTATGATTTTAATCAATTAGGGATAAAAAACATAATAAAATTTTATTCAGCAATATCTTCAGCCCATAGCTCAGGTTTTTCCTTTATGAATTTATCCATCAAATCAATACAATCTTGATCATTAGCAACAATCACCTCAACTCCCCTAGCACGTAGAAAATCTTCGTTACCCCCAAAATTTACTGCCTCGCCAATTACTACCCTTGGAATTCCAAATTGGACTATGGTTCCGCTACACATCATGCAAGGACTTAAAGATGTATATAAGGTTGTATCTCTATAGGTACTCTGCCGTCCTGCTTTCCTTAATGCATCCATTTCCCCATGCGCTATGGGATCCCCTTTTTGAACACGTTGATTTCGCCCCTGGGCGACGACTTTACCTGCTCGCTCAAGCACCGAACCTATTGGACAGCCTCCCTCGTCAAACCCTGCCTTTGCCTCTTCGTAGGCAATGCGCAACATTTTATTGTCTGTTTCGCTAAGCATTATTAACTCCTATATTTTGCACATCATAATTATCTCAGTTATTATTTTATTGTCTAGAAAAAACAACTTCACCATCGCAAATTGTGACCAAGGCTTTGGTCCTGTTTACGCAGTCTCTATCAGCTTGCGTCAATTTTTCTGATAACACAACAACATCAGCCAGCAGTCCTTTTTTTAACATTCCCTTTTTATTCTCAGCAAACTCAGCATAAGCACCTAATGTAGTGTAAGAAGCTAAAGTATTTTTTAAACTTTGCTTTTGATTGAGCCACCTATTATCGGGAATTTTTGGAAATACAGCCCCAGCAATTGTCTCCATTGGATTTAATCCAACAACAGGCCAATCCGTACTAAAAGCCAGAGGAACTCCCAAATCTCGAAATTTTTGCCACGGATATGCATTTTTTATCTGCTTTTCACTAAAGATACTTCCTTCGGGCATAGCAGGGAACAATCCTCCAATAGGCGAATGAAGCGGTTGCATTGAAGCAATGACACCCAGTTGCTTGAAACGCGGAAGGTCGACATCTGTTATCGTTTCAATGTGCTCTATCCGGTGACGACTATCTCGTTTACCATTTTCTTTTTGAGACAACTCGTAAGCATTTAATGTTCTTCGCACGGCACCATCTCCACAACAATGTACGCTGATTTGCAAACCCATTCTGTCTGCTGCAACGGCAACCCTATTGAATTCTTCTGGACTGAACACTGCGTCACCCGATGTTTCAGGGCGATCTGGGTAAGGCTCCACCATTAATGCAGTATAACTGTCAATTACGCCGTCCATAAACATTTTTACACGCCTTGAATACAACTTTTCTGAGTTGTATAAATTTTGCATTTCCATAGCTTCGTCTAATTTTGATAATGGGTGCGTATTTCTAAAATGACATGGTACTTGGACTCGACACGAAAGTTTATTTTCCCGTTCAATCTCATTTAACAATTCCATTTGGTACAAATTACCGTCCATGTTATGAACGGATGTAATTCCAAATTGAGCACAATATTTTAAACCATCTTTTAAAGCGATTTTATCTAAATCTCTTTCTTGAGTTGTTGGCTCTGGATCTGGATTATTTCCCGTAATATATCCCGAGAAATCTCGGCCACCATGTTTTGTGTGCCGAACTACATATTGAAAAGCGCTTGTTTCTAATAAGACACCATTCGCAAAACCATCCTCACCCATCACTATCTCGGCACCCAGATCTGTTTGTCCACCATTGAAAATACCGCCTAACTCTAAAGCTTTGGTATTTGCCCAGACAGTATGATGATCTGCAGCCATCATAGCAAATGGGAGATCCGGACAAACCACATCTAATGTATGTCTTGTGATCTCAATATCATCACCTAATATATGATAACTTGCACAAACTGCATAAATTAAGTTCTCATCAGGTTTTTTAATTATTTCCTTTTGAACAACTTGTTTTAAATTCTCAATGCCGTTGATTTGGGATACATTCAAGCAGGATAACTCAGCAGAACCCCCAAATAAATGAACATGACTATCGATGAAGCCAGGCACAACAGTTTTTCCATTTCCATCAATAATATCAGTATTGCTATCTGAATATTCCCTACTATGAAAATCACCAACAGCAATAATTTTATTACCTCTGATTGCTATCGAGGTTGCATAAGGGTTTTGTGGGTCCATCGTTAATATTTCTGCATTTATTATTATAATATTCGCTTTTTCTGACATGCTCATTTCCAAAATTACAAAACTGTTAAAGATTTTTTCAAATCTTATAGCGTGTTTTTACTTAAACAATATAAAACTTGATTAAAGTTTATAGCAACGTATAAAATGAGCATGAGAACTTATCAAAATTTAAATATGTCAACAAGGTATGTTATAAAAATAAGTACTCATAATTATAAAATTAATAAAACTCATTATCACAATTGTTTTGTTTTAAATGATAAAAAGTTAATTACTATTACTAAAGCTGTCATCAAAATCTAATTTTATGAAAGGATTAAATATGAAACTTATAACATCACGTCGCCAAGTACTGCTCGGGGCTTCAGCAATGTTAGCTCTACCAGCCTATATGAGAACAGCAACAGCTGGATCCGTTGTGAAAGTTGCTGGCGTACATATGTCACCAGTTGAAAATGCTTGGAATTCAAGAATACATCTAGCATTTCAAGAAGCTGCTCAGGCCGGGTTGATTGATTATGAATTTTCAGAAGGGGTATCCCCAACTGATTATCCAAGAGCCATGAGAGAATATGCAGAAAATGGATCACAGCTAATTTGGGGTGAGAGTTATGCTGTCGAAAACCAAGCACGGGACGTTGCAGCAGATTATCCAAAAACCGCGTTTTTAATGGGCTCATCTGGTGGACCAGAAGGTGATAACTTTGGCGTGTTTGGTACACGAAATCATGAAGCCGCCTACCTAGCAGGCATGCTTGCTGGAAAAATGTCAGAAACTAATGTTTTTGGATCTGTCGGTGGTTATCCGATCCCTGAAGTCAATCTACTTATAAATGCATTCCGGATTGGTGTAAGCGAAGTAAATTCTGATGCTAAATTTTTAAATGGGTTTATCGGAGCATGGTTTGATCCAGCCAAAGCCAAAGAAGCAGCAATAGCTCAAATCGATGCTGGTGCTGATATTTTATTTGGTGAGAGAATCGGCACTGCCGACGCTGCTAAAGAACGAGGAATAAAAGCAATTGGTTCGTTAATTGATTATACCCCAAGGTATCCTGGGACAGTGTTTGCAAACGCGATCTGGAATTATGGACCAACAATTGAGGCCATCGTTGCTGATGTTAATGCAGGAAATGCAGTTGGCCGTGATTATACCGAATATTCATTTATGAAGTATGGTGGCAATGAATTAATTTACGTTCAGGATGAGGTTCCAGCTGACGCCATTCCCGCAATGGAAAAACGTCAGGCTGCTATCGCTGCTGGTACGTATGATGTACCGATTGATAATAACGAACCTGCATAAAGATCTTTAAATTGGATGCAACTCAAGTCGCCAGCGATATCGCTGGCGGCAAAATAACAGCATTCAAGGCGATGCAAAATGCTCTTTCAAAAGCTAAGGAGTACCGTAATTTAGGCGCTATTGTAAAAATCGAATCCGAAGCAGCTTTAGCACAGGCAAAAGAAGCAGATGAAACGCCTAAAGAATATAGAGGTTGTTTTCATGGAGTGCCTTTTCTAGGAAAAGATTTAGGATCCTCCGCATATAATTTAACAACATCAGGTGGTGTTTTAGCACTAAGAAAAATATTAGAAAAAAATAAATATGAAAGTGAATTATTTTCTAAATTCCATGGTTCTGGACTTATAACTTTTGGATTAACAGCTGTTCCAGAGTTTGGACTAGCATTAACATCAGAGCCACCTAATGAGTTACCAGCAAAGAATCCATGGAATATAAAATACTCTCCTGGCGGTTCGTCTGGAGGTGCAGCTGCGGCAGTAGCAGCGGGAATAGTACCAATTGCACACGCCACTGATGCAGCTGGGTCTATTAGGATTCCTGCAGCATGTTGTGGTGTCATGGGGCTAAAACCATCAAGAGGAATTAGTCTTGGTGGCCCAGATTTCAATAATTACCTCGCTGGTATTGCTGAAGAGTTTGTGGTCGCGCGTTCAATAAGAGATTTAAAAACCACATTAAATATTCTACAAAAAAATAATGCCGCTGATCTTAAGCCTTTCTCAAGTAAAAGTTTTTCAAAAATTGGTATGTTTATTCCTGAAAATTGCAGCGAAATACAAAGGAGAATATTTTTTAATACAGCCAAGAAAATGAGAGAAAGAGGTTTCGAAACTGTCGAAATATCCTCACTGGGCGAATTTGGTAAGAGTTCACATGAAATAGCTCGAATTATATTAACTGCAGGTTTGGCTGAATGCCTCGACAGTTTTGAAATCAAGGACGACGACATCTTGCCATTGACTGGGGCTATCGCAAATGAGGGCCGTACGATGAAAAGCGCTACATTATTTTCAGCTATACGTGGTATTGCAAAAGTTTCGAATAATATAGATAAAATTTTTGATAATGTGGATGTGATTTTTTCTCCAATACTAGCAAACTTACCACCAAAATTAGGACACTTTGATTTCAACAAAAAAAATCCTTCAAAACATTTCGCAAGTATGGAAAGTCTGGCTCCAAATGCATCAATTGCAAATATAGCTGGTCTTCCTGCTCTTTCTATGCCTTTTGGATTCGAGAAAGGTTTTCCAATTAATTTTCAATTAATGAGTAAAATTGGTAGTGATCTGTCTCTCCTTGAACTTGGACAAAAACTAGATCAAATAAATGGTAGGAAAATTTTCCCCTTTGAAAGGCGTTAATTCAAATGAGCATTGTTCTTGAGATAGACAAGATTTCGAAAAAATTTGGGTCATTAATTGCCAATGAAGCTGTAAGTTTGGATCTAAAAAAAGGGGAGATCTTAGCATTACTAGGTGAAAATGGCGCTGGAAAAACGACTCTCATGAACATCATTTACGGCCATTATACTTCGGATTCTGGACAAATTAGAGCACTAGGAAAAAGTTTAACAGGTGGAAAACCACGCGAGGCAATTGAAGCTGGTATAGGCATGGTTCATCAGCATTTTTCGCTCGCCGGGAATTTAACGGTTTTAGAAAATGTAATGATTGGCTCAGAGTCATTATTTAAAAGAAAGTCAAACAGGCAACTTGCAAAAAATAAACTATTACAAATTTCAAAAAAATTTGGCCTGCCAGTATCACCTGATGCGCTAATTTCGTCATTATCCGTTGGCGAAAGACAAAGAGTGGAAATTTTAAAGGCCTTGTATCGAGATGCCAAAATTCTCATACTAGATGAGCCAACCGCAGTGTTGGCAAGGCCTGAAGCAGAAAAGCTATTTAAAACACTCAGGGAAATGACAAAAGAAGGACTGTCATTAATTTTTATAAGTCACAAACTTCATGAAGTCATGTCGGCAGCTGATCGCGTAACTGTCTTAAGGTCAGGTCGGGTGGTAGCGGAAAGAGAAACAAGTAAAACTTCTAAAGAAGAATTAGCAGAATTAATGGTTGGGCACCAAGTATCAAGACCTGTGCGAAAAGCTCAGAGCACTGGTAAAAAAGTTATAGAAGCTTCAAACATAACTATAACAAATAAAAAACAAATTCAGCTAGATCGTATATCATTTTCAGTAAGTGAAGGTGAAATATTGGGCATTGTAGGCATTTCTGGAAATGGGCAAGCCGCCCTAGGCCATCTTTTATCTGGCATTGGAAAACCAACTTCAGGAACATTAACCTTTTATGAAAATCGGATGAATGATTATACTCCGAGAGATTGTATTAATTCAGGGATTGGGCGGATTCCTGAAGATAGGAATTCTGAAGGTATTATTGGTGAACTGAAAATCTGGGAAAATGCAATAGTCGAACGACTTCATGATACTAAATTTTCGAAGGCTGGATTTATTCGAAAAAAATCAGCGCAAATTTTTTCAGAAAACCTGATTAAAAAATATGATGTTAGAGGTGCCACTTCAGATACCCAAGCAAGATTACTATCAGGCGGTAATATGCAGAAACTTGTTTTAGGCAGAGCTCTTTCAGTTTCACCTAAATTGATTATAGCAAACCAACCCACAAGAGGTTTAGATGAAGGGGCAATAGCGGCCGTACATGAAGAGTTATTAAAAGCAAGAAGTGAAGGAGTAGCAATTCTTCTAATATCTGAAGAATTGGAAGAGGCTGTGGGTTTATCTGATAGATTACAAGCGATTGTTAAAGGGAGATTATCTGAACCAATTAAAGCTGAAGAAGCAGACGCAACACGTTTGGGGTTAATGATGTCTGGTGTTTGGGGTGAAGATAATGAGACTTGAAAGACGAACATCGATACCAAAAAAGCTGGCCATCATTGCTCCAATTCTTGCTATTGTAGCTTCTCTGAGTGTTTCTGGCGTTCTAATAATTTTAGCTGGCGTAAATCCTTTCATCGCTTACTTTGAAATACTAAAAGGAGCTTTTGGTTCAAAACTTGCAATAACAGAAACCTTAACCAGAGCATCTCCACTCATTTTAACAGGGTTAGCGGCGGCAGTAGCTTTCAGAGCGCGCCTTTGGAATATCGGAGGCGAAGGTCAGTTTTATATTGGAGCATTAGTAGCTGCAGCTGTGGGAAATAGTCTACTAACTGGATTTCCAATAATTATAGCTATGACGCTTGTTATGATGTGCTCTATGATTTCTGGCGCTATATTATTAGCTGGTCCAGCCTTACTTCGACTAAGATTTGGGATTGACGAGGTTGTCACAACACTTCTTCTAAATTTCATAATAATCCTTTTTGTTGGCCTTATGATTGAAGGTCCTCTTAAAGATCCATTTGCTTTTGGTTGGCCTCAATCTGTGCCAGTGGATCGCTCATTGAGATTTGCAGATCTCGTACCAAGTTCTAGATTACACAAAGGTTTTTTGATAGCAATTTTCGCAGCATTTGCGATCTGGATAATTGTAACTCGAACGGTATTTGGCCTGCAAACGCGCGCAACAGGATTCACTCCCCAAGCAGCTGCATTTTCTGGAATTTCACTATCTAAAACAATAATGGGTGTAGCGTTAATATCTGGTGCACTTGCAGGATTAGCAGGTGCTATCGAAGTGATGGGCGTAACTGGATATGTAACAACAACTTTATCTCCAGGTTTTGGTTATGCAGGTATTGTAGTGGCTATGCTTGCCGCACTTCACCCAGGAGGCGTAATCATAAGTGCGGTGTTTATTGCTTCAATTTTTATAGGAGCTGATGCTATGAGCAGGGCCACTGGAGTGCCAAGCTTCATCGCAGATGTAATAATGTCCTTGTCATTGCTGACAATGCTAATTGCCATCTTCTTCACAAATTACAGGATAAGAAAATGATAGAGGCACTCGAAATTCTTACAAATGCTAGTCTTTGGTCGGCTGTCCTAAGAATTGCTACACCTTTAATTTTTGGGGTCCTTGGTGCTTTATTGTGTGAGCGAGTTGGTGTTCTGAACCTTGCTATTGAAGGTATTATGACAATGGGCGCAATGATTGGATGGTTATCTGTTTACTTAGGTGCTGATTTATGGACTGGACTTGCAATTGCTGCCGTTTCTGGAGCGGTTATTGGACTACTGCATGCTTTTCTCACCGTTTCATTAAGTCTTTCACAACATGTGTCTGGCCTTGGAATAACTTTATTTGCTTCGTCTTTGGCATACTTCATTTATAGGCTTGTTGTTAATGTCGGTTCGTTACCTCCCACAATTGAACCATTTCAACCCCTAGAACTTCCAATGTTATCTGACCTTCCCTTCTTTGGAGAAATATTTTTTAGCCAGATGGGACCCACGTATCTTGCACTTTTTGCTGTGGTTCTTATGGCTTATATACTGAGGCAAACACCTCTTGGACTAGCAATTCGTATGACTGGTGAAAATCCACATGCTGTAGACGCCCAGGGATTAAATCCGATCATGATTAGAATCTTTGCGATCGTGGTTGGATCTGCCCTTATGGCATTAGGAGGCTCTTTCTTGACAACAGCAGCTTTTAACAGCTTCTTCCCAGAAATGGTTCAGGGGCGTGGTTGGATTTGTATAGCCTTGGTCATCTTTGCTTCATGGCAACCAGGAAAAGCACTTTTTGGAGCAATCCTTTTTTCATTTTTTGATGCTTATCAGTTACGCTTGCAACATGTTGTTGAAGATGTTCCTTACCAATTATTTTTAATGGCTCCTTATGTTTTATCAATATTAGCATTAATTCTTGTTTCTCGGCGCGCAAAAGTGCCAGAAGCTCTAATGGCACCATATAGACGTGGTGAGAGATAGAAATTAAGTTAAACACATTTAGATGTTGACGTGATGTAAAGCTACAAGTATCCACATCCTCGGTTCGGGCGACGCGCTGCAAGGTGCGGCAGGGGACTGTAACTCCCCCGAGGCGACTCATGCCTGGTTCGATTCCAGGGTCGCCCACCACAAAAATTTATTTTTTCAGTGATCAAATTGAATTAGTGTTTATAAGGTTGTCCTTATGAATACAGAATTTTACAAATTATCTATAGAGGCATTTAAACACGGGATTAATGCGGCCAACCCTGAAAAGTGTTTAAAAGAAGCAATAGAATTAAATCCAATACAAACGCCAGCTGGTGGAAAGTATATTGTGATTTCCATAGGAAAAGCTGGATGCTCCTTAATGAAAGCAGCTTTAGATATTTTACCTCATAAAATAGAAAAGCAGCTTCTGATAGTTACAAATTACCAAAATTACAAACCAATTATCGGGTCGGAAATTATCACCGCAGGTCATCCAATCCCAGACAAAAATGGTATAAAAGCCAGTAATCGTGTCACTGAAATACTGAAAAATGCAACTAAAAATGATACATTGATTATTTTAATTAGTGGTGGATCCTCTGCATTGCTACCGGCACCGGTCAAAGGTTTGAACCTACATGATAAAATTCAAATAAATCGACTTCTCCTATCTTCAGATCTAAACATACGCGAAATAAATTTAATTCGACAATCTATGTCCACATTAAAGGGCGGCGGATTCACCACGATCGCAAGTCCCGTTCCGATCAACTCTTTTATTCTCTCAGATGTAATTGGAGATGATTTAAGAGTGATTGGCAGCGGTCCAACAATTTGCCCAATTGGTAGTATTGAAGACGCCCACAAACTTTTAATAAAAAAAAATCTGTATTCAAAACTTCCTTTAAAGCTCCAAAGATTTTTCAAGTCACAAACAAAAAGTGTGTTTACAGAAAGTAGACTCAATCAAAACATCTTAATTGGAAATAATAAAAAATCCGTTATAGCTATGGCAAACTCAGTAAAAGCCGAAGTTGTACCTTATCCTATCATTGGAAATGTAAAAACTGCGACCCAAACAATATTTGATGAAATCAACATGCGGCGGGAAATGAAGTATGTTGCTCTCGCATTTGGTGGTGAAACTACGGTAAACGTTTCTGGGAATGGGACTGGAGGCAGAAATCAAGAATTGGCGCTAAGAGTGGCCCAAAAATTATTTGATCAAAAATTAACAGGAAAATGGTCATTTTTAAGTGGTGGAACTGATGGGCAAGATGGCCCAACTGAGGCTGCTGGCGGTATTGTTAACCAAGACACAATAAAAAAACTCTATGATAATAATATGTCTGTCGAAAAACTTTTAAACGATAACGACAGTAACCGTGCACTTAAATTTACAAATCAATTGCTCGTGACCGGAAATACTGGGACAAATGTAGCAGACTTACAGCTATTTTTATGGGAGAATACTTAACAACCTATAGTTCACTCTACGTAAACATTAAAAAACTTGAATTATTTTGAATTATATGGTGACTGTTTTTGCATATCTAAGATCAATTTCAAATTGTATCAAAAATTTAAGGAGAAGAGTCATATGGTTGAATCATTTAATGGGTGGATATTCTTAATTATTTATTTGTTGAACTGGGCTGGTGGTGCAATGTACGCGTATCAAACAGTTTTCAACACTGTTCCGTGGTTAAGTAAATATGGCATTCATGAATCAGGTGTTTTACCAACAAGAGTTTTAGGTACTTTTGTCAGTGCTGGAACACTATTGGGTCTCTACATTCTATTTACAGGTCCAGAAGGTACTTGGCCGTTTTTTGTGTTTAATTTCCTTCAAGCACTTATTTTTGTTGTGGTCGGCTACACCACAGTAACAAATTCAAATGCAGCCAAGATGGAAGGCGTTAACTACACAGCAGAAGCTTACATCGCTCCAGCAGTATTCACTGTTTTAAATGGAGTTTTGATTTACGGATTAGGTGACAAAATCTGGTAAACTAAGATTTTAAATTTTATCTCTCAACATTTATTGCCGTTGAGAGATAAAATCATTTAATAGTGGCATCTTCAGCAGCCAGATAAGCCTTGAGCGCCCAATCAATTAAAGTGTCTGCGTCTTCTAATACTTCCACTGGCACACGCCAATTTGAAATATTTATCGTTTTCCCTTTCTTTTGATAAGAAAAAGGCTCGCTGTTTAACAGTTTATAATCCCCTAAGTTTCGATCATTTACCTTAAAATATAATTCATCACCAAAAATTAGCCCTATTGGCAAATGATGCCTTCGAACTACAAAGCCCCCAAACATTCTACCCCAAGTTATGCCATTAATTGGTTCAAGGCGCTCCAAGATAAAATCTAAAAATTCATTGTTGCTAAATTTCATTTAAAGATTTTCTCCCTAAACTTTTGCTAAGACAAATGACAACTTTGTCTTTAAAAATCCTAAAGACTAACATAGCGTAAGACAACACTGATGACTGGAGAATAAAATGCGTCATGGCGGTCAAATATTAATCGATCAATTAAAAATTCAAGGAGTAGAGAGAGTATTCTGTATTCCTGGCGAAAGTTATTTGCCAGCTTTAGATGGTTTGTATGGGAGTGGTATTGAAACAGTTGTTGGCCGACAAGAAGGCGGTGTGGCCATGATGGCAGAAGCTTCAGGAAAACTGACTGGAAGGCCAGGAGTAGCATTTGTAACCCGTGGCCCTGGCGCAACTAATGCATCAGCTGGTATTCATATTGCATTTCAGGATAGTACACCAATGGTCCTTTTCATCGGCCAAGTTGATAGCTCTCAAAGAGACAGAGAGGCATTTCAAGAAGTAGATTATAAGAAAATGTTCACACCATTGGCTAAATGGGTGGCAGAAATAGATAAGACCGAGCGAATTCCTGAATATGTGTCACGAGCCTTTAGTGTGGCAGTGTCAGGAAGGCCAGGGCCAGTGATTTTATCTCTTCCTGAAGACATATTATTCGCTAAATCAAATGTAATTGATGCCCCAAAAATAAAACCGTTAAGGCAAATGGTTTCAGAAATTGACGTCAAAGAAATAATAACTAAATTAAAAAATGCTTCCAACCCATTTATAATAGTGGGTGGAAGTGGATGGTCATTAGAAGCTTCAAAAAGCCTTGGAAAGTTTGCAAAATCTCTAGGAATTCCAGTGGGAACATCCTTTAGATGCCAAGATTATCTTGATAACTATCATCCAAATTACGTTGGTGACGTCGGTATTGGGATAAACCCAGAACTACTTAAGCGAATAAAAATGGCTGATTGCATCCTAGTTTTAAATGCACGTTTGGGAGAAATGACAACCGGCGGTTATTCCATGTTCGATATTCCAAAGACGAAGCAATATCTTATCCATATACATCCAGATCCAAATGAACTTGGAAGCGTTTATCAGCCAGATATTGGCCTTGTTTGTAATAGTGCAGATTTTATACAAAAAGCTGCTGAAATTTCTAAAGATTCTCAAAGAAAACCTCCCATAAAAGAACGCAAAAGTTATGAAGCTTGGCAAAAAATAATTACAACGCCTGGCGATGTTAAAATGGAAATTGTAATAAAGGAGCTATCGGAGACCATATCTGAAAAAACAATTATCACTAATGGTGCAGGAAATTATAATGGTTGGCTTCATAGATATTTCAAATATAGAGGATGGCGCACTCAAGTTGGATCTACGAGTGGATCCATGGGTTATGGTTTGCCCGCCGCAGTTGCTGCTAAACTTATGTATCCAAACAATGAGGTTATCTGCCTGTCTGGAGATGGTTGCTTTCAGATGACGATGCAAGAATTTGGTACCGCGTGCCAATATGGATTAAATATTATTGTTATTATTTCAAACAATTCAATCTATGGGACCATTAGAATGCACCAAGAACGAGAATTTCCTGGCCGTCCTTCCGGAACAAGTATGTTAAACCCAAATTTTGCTGACTTAGCAAAATCATATGGTGGTTATGGCGAAGTAGTGCTTAAAACAAATCAATTTTTAAACGCATTAGAGAGAGCCAGAGAGGCAAATAAACCTGCCATTATTGATTTAAGAACAGATCCAAAAGCCATCACTCCCCAAACTTTAGAATAATTAACTCTTTGGAAATTTTGTGCTTGCTTATAGAGGTTGCGCTTTTTCAACCAATTTTACAAAAAAACTTGCACCAATTGGTGAAAGCTCGTCATTAAAATCATACTCTGGGTTGTGAAGGGCAGCACTATCTCCTTGCCCCACATTTAAATAGGCTCCGGGGCGCTCCTCCAACATATAGGCAAAATCTTCAGCTGCCATTATTGGTGGAGCGTCTGAGTCTACATTAACATCTCCTGATATTTCAGCTGCAACCTCTACTGCAAACGCTGTTTCCTTGGGATGATTAACAGTTGGTGGATATCCATATTCATATTCTAAATCAGCTTTTGCGCCAAATGCTTGTGCTGTGCCAGCACAAATTTCTTTTAACCTCTTTACGACTGTCGTTTGTGAAGACTTATTTAACGTCCTAACGGTACCATTAATAAAAGCTTCACCTGGGACGATATTATTTATGGTACCTGTGTGAATTTGCGTTATGGAGATAACAACAGAATCTAGAGCTGACAAGTTTCTAGAAGAAATAGTTTGAATGGCTTGTGCTATTTGAACCGCCGCAATCACTGGATCGATAGTTTCTTCAGGATTAGCCCCATGACCACCCTGCCCCGAAACCCAAATGGAAAAACTGTCCGCTGCTGCCAAAACGGGACCAGGATTTGTTGAGAAGAACCCAAGAGGCAGACCAGGGGTATTATGTATCCCGAAGACTTGTTTAATATTAAAGGTATCCATTATGCCTTCTTTGCACATGACCTCACCACCTCCTCCACCTTCCTCTGCTGGTTGAAATATTAAAGCAACTCGTCCGCTGAAGTTTTTAGTCTCAGCAAGATAACGAGCAGCTCCTAATAGCATTGTTGTATGACCATCGTGTCCACATGCATGCATTTTACCATCAATCACAGATTTATACTCATGATCCTTAATTTCCTGCAAAGGAAGTGCATCCATATCTGCTCTCAATCCAATAGTTGATCCTGGATTTTTCCCATTAATAATCGCTACCACACCACTCTCAGCAATTTTCTCGTGTATTTCATCTACGCCAAACTCTTTTAGCTTTTTAATAACAAAATCAGCAGTTTTATGGCAATCAAAATTCAACTCAGGATTTTTATGAATATGTTGCCGCCACTCTTTCATCTCATCATGATAGTCTGCAATTCTATTTACTATGGGCATATTTCAATTCCTTAATTGATTATTTCTTGTTAGATCGTTGATGAGGTGGATACCTTTTTGTTTCCTGAGCAACAAGCCAATCCATATGGTTTCGAACAAATTCATTCGAAGCATCTCGGGGAGGATTATAATCCCATGATTGCGATATTCCTGCTTCCATTGCAGCATGAATACCTCGTCTCTGCTTTTGAGTAGCAATTACATTTTTTCTAATAGCTTCACTATCCCACCTAGATAACACTTCTCGTTCAAATGATTCAGCCATCTCTTTAAATCTTTGGTCCTCGATCAAATTGTTTAATTCTTGTGGATCATCATGTATGTTGTAGAGCTGCGGAGGATCTACTTCGCAATGGATGTATTTAAAGTGACCCCGTCTAATCATAAACATAGGGTGTGACGCGCACTCAGCGCAATATTCAGCAATAGCTTCTCCGTTCTTTTCGACTTTACCTTGAGCAATCGGCCATAATGAACGACCATCAATTGGCATAACAATTTCAGGTTTTTCTTTTTGTCCGATATCCAAAATAGTTGGTAATAAATCCACTAAGGAGCAAGGACTATCACTGGTTCCTTTCACCACACCCGGCCCAGAAATTAAGAGAGGTACTCTGGCAGAATGTTCAAACATGTTCATTTTGTACCAAAGCCCACGCTCTCCTAGCATATCACCATGGTCAGATGTAACTATCACAATAGTATTATCAATTTGCCCACTCTCTTCTAACGCCTTAATCACCACTCCCACATTCTCATCAAAATAAGAACAATTCGCAAAGTACGCGTGCCTAGCGTTCCTGATCTCTTCATCTGTAACTTTTACTACATCAGCTTGTATTCCGTGTCTTAATCTTTCTGAATGAGGATCTGAACTTGGTGGTATAATAGGCATTTGAATTTCATCATGATTATATAAATTCCAATGCTCTGGTCTTGCTAAATATGGGTCATGGGGATGTATCAGGCTAACAACCATACAAAATGGCTTGATATCTTCCATAGCATACTCAAATATTCTTCGACGCGCATAAAAGGTCGTTTCCTCATCATACTCATATTGGAAAGTCGTATTAGTTACTCCAGCCTCCCTAACGCTCTCCATATTATGATACCATTTATCTATTCGTTCATCTGGGGCTTCCCAATCTGGAGTCCAGGCGTGATCAGCAGGATAAATATCAGTGGTTAATCTTTCTTCAAAACCATGCAACTGGTCAGGACCAACAAAATGCATTTTTCCAGACAAGCAAGTTCGATAACCCATTAACTTCAGATAATGAGCAAAAGTAGGTATTGTTGCTGGAAATTCTGACGCGTTATCGTAAGCTGCAATCCTAGTGATATGCTGGCCCGACATAAAACTGAACCTAGATGGCGCACACAATGGCGCGTTACAATATGCTGCATCAAAACGCATACCAGTTTGAGCCAACTTATTCATGCAAGGTGTTTTAATTTTCTCATTACCATAGGCAGAGGTAAATTGAGGGGCGAGTTGGTCTGCCATTATGATTACTATATTTGGAGAGCTCACGATTTTACCTAAAATTTGTTTCTATCTCACTTTGATTGAAATAATTTTATGGGTCAATAATTTTAAATGCTTTAATAATATTTATTACTTAATACAAAAAATTCCCGTATTTATAGTTTAAAATCATTCTAATGTGCTTGACCTTGGTTCAACTGGTTTCTAAAATGAAATTAACAAGTGTCTGCTTGAAATTGCACTCAAAAAAAACAGGAAATAATATATAAGATCGGAGCCAATAATGACTAGCGAAAGTAAATGCCCAGTGATGGGTGGATCTCTAAGAAACACAGCAGTAGGCGCCACAGCTAATCAGCGGTGGTGGCCAAATCAACTAAATCTTAAAATTCTACACCAAAACTCCTCAATGTCTGATCCAATGGATAGTGATTTCAATTATGCAGAAGAGTTCAAAACTTTAGATCTAGACTCAGTGAAAAAAGATATCTTTGATTTAATGACTGACTCTAAAGATTGGTGGCCAGCAGATTACGGCCATTATGGTCCATTTTTTATTAGAATGGCATGGCACAGTGCAGGTACATATCGAATTGGAGATGGGCGTGGAGGAGCTGGCGCTGGGACACTTAGGTTTGCGCCATTAAATAGCTGGCCTGATAACGTAAACTTAGATAAAGCTCGGATGCTTCTTTGGCCAATTAAGCAAAAATATGGACGCAAATTGTCTTGGGCTGACTTAATGATCTTAACTGGAAACTGCGCCATTGAATCGATGGGTTTAGAAACATTTGGGTTCGCGGGAGGCCGTGAAGATGTTTGGGAACCAGCTGAGGATATATATTGGGGGCCAGAAGGAGAATGGCTTGCTGATGAAAGATATAGTGGTGATAGAGAGCTAGAAAATCCACTTGGAGCTGTTCAAATGGGTTTGATTTATGTAAATCCAGAAGGCCCGAATGGAAATCCAGATCCTCTAGCTTCAGCACGCGATATTCGTGAAACTTTTGGCCGAATGGCTATGAATGACGAGGAAACAGTAGCATTGGTTGCAGGCGGACATACTTTTGGCAAAGCACATGGTGCAGCAGACCCAGACAAATATGTTGGGCCAGAACCTGAAGGCGCAACCGTGGCCGAGCAAGCTACAGGCTGGAAAAATACTTATGAAAGTGGCAAAGGCGTTCATACAATTAGTAGTGGCCTTGAAGGCGCATGGACGACAAATCCCATTAAATGGGATAACAACTACTTTGAAAACCTATTTGGCTACGAATGGGAGCAAACAAAAAGCCCAGCAGGAGCAATACAATGGACACCAAAAGAAACGTCTGCTTCTGGAACCGTACCAGATGCACATGATTCATCAAAAACTCATGCGCCAGTAATGTTTACATCTGATTTAGCTTTAAGAATGGACCCCATATATGAGCCTATTTCAAGACGGTTTTATGAAAATCCTAATGAGTTGTCAGAAGCTTTTGCAAAAGCTTGGTTTAAACTCACTCATAGAGATATGGGACCATATGTCAGAGGTTTAGGTTCATTAGTTCCTTCCGAACCACAGCTATGGCAAGATCCTATCCCTGATGTTGATCACGAATTGGTCAATGATGGCGATATTGCTGAACTGAAAAAAATAATTCTTAAATCTGATCTATCTATATCACAATTAGTGCAAACAGCATGGGCGTCCGCGGCCACCTATCGTGGGACAGACAAAAGAGGTGGAGCGAATGGTGCGCGCATTCGTCTGGAACCTCAAAAAAATTGGACTATTAATAGCTCTAGTGAACTAGGCAAGGCTTTAAGGACGTTAGAAGAAATTCAAATAGAGTTTAATTCTAAGCAAGCAAATGGAAAATTGATTTCCTTATCAGATTTGATAGTGCTCGGTGGTTGTGCTGCTATAGAGGCTGCTGCTAACAATGCTGGTTATAATTTAGAAGTTCCTTTCTCTCCTGGAAGAACTGATGCATTACAAGAGCAAACAGATATTGAGTCATTTGCAGTTCTTGAACCAAAAGCAGATGGTTTTCGTAATTATGTGGAAAACGGGATGGAACGCGGTGCTGCAGAGCTTTTGATAGACAAAGCTCAGATGCTAAATTTAACAGCACCAGAGATGACAGTACTGATTGGTGGTATGAGAGTTTTAGATACAAATGTAGGCAATTCCAAACATGGTGTCTTCACAAAAAGTTCTGAAACATTATGCAATGATTTTTTTGTAAATCTAATCGATATGTCTACAGAATGGAAAAAGTCTAGCAACTCAGATGATGTATTTGAAGGATATGATCGATCCTCTGGTGAATTAAAATGGACTGGTAGTTCGGTAGACCTTGCGTTTGGGTCAAACTCTCAGCTGCGGGCCATCTCTGAAGTTTATGCATCAGATGACGGGAAGGAAGCATTTGCTAATGATTTCATAACAGCTTGGTCAAAAGTCATGAATAATGATCGGTTCGACTTAGCATAAAAATAGCGTATCTTTTTTTGTGAAAATTTTCAGGCAGGCTTTTTGATACCCTGCCTGACAAAACCATTTAATAAACATTAATACTTTATTTGAAGACATAAATTTCCTTTACGCGAGGTAATTAGCTTTGTTATTTAAATGAAAATTTAATTATGTTTATTTAAATCAAAAATGAAAGTTGTAAAAATGGACTCTATTGCAATACCTTGTACTGACTTAAATTCGGCAAAAAAAATATGGGATGAACTAGCTTCAGATCAAAATATAAAAGACACCGTTTCTTCAAAAAAACTAATTAATTCACTACCAAGATTAATGAGTGATCTGAAAACGGAAGAACTTTCAGGGATATTTAAAACTAGACATATCCACGGTAATATTAATTTTGAACAATTTTTATGTTTGGTAGCTGCTTTAGGTGATAATCCAAATTTTAAAGCACTAGTTGCTTTTAACCATTTATCATCGGATAACGGCAAAACAGTAAATGAAGAAGATATGATTAAAATTGCAAATTTGATCATACCGGATATAAATATTGTTAAACAAATTTTTTCAAAAGTTGACGCTTCAGGTTTAGGTGAGGCCACCAAAGACGATTTTATTAATTTTTTACCTTCAGAAATAGATACTAACTCTCAACTTTTTTCTGTTATTCATAAAATGGAAGATGCTTCATTTGGGAATGAGAAAAAAAATACTACACCAGAAAAATTGGAATCAGATCCCAAAATACTCGATAATACCGGTACTTCGCCCTTACAGCTACAAATTGGTTTTTTTAGACTAGTGCAAGGTGCTGCATATCGATGCTTTAGGGCAAGTTATACTGCAAACTCCGAAACACATTTACGCGCATACAATTTGCCTTACTCAATAACGAGCTTTGTTTCTTTCGTTGATCGTATCACCCGTCTATATATTGATAGCGGCGTCATTGAAAATAATGTAATCAGAGAAGCTGAGAAACTTTGTGAAATTGTTAAAACAGAATATGAGTCGTTAAAAAATAGGATCCTTAATTGGGAAAGTATTGAAAAAGACTCTCATATGTTACTTGCTGAAAACTTACTTGAGAACGAATTACTTGAAACAGAAGACGAGCATCAATTATTTCTTTCGATTGTTGAAATGGTCTTAAGTATTGGAATAGATGGAGAGAACCACTTCTCAATTGATCATTCTGAAATGGCTATGAACGAAATAAACAGATTACGTCTAAAAGAAGAGTTAACTGAGCTTGATAAATTATCAAAGTCAAAATCAAATTTAAATAGTATAAACGAAAACTTTATAGATTCTTGGCAAAGAGTAATTGTAGACGAAGCAGATACCCACGTGGCGGGATCAATAATGCCAGTGAAGTTTTGGTATGAAGAGTTTATGCCGCAATTACTTAAAGTTTGTTCAGCCCATACAAATGATGAGCTACAAAAACTAGAGCAAGAAACCGAAGAAGATTTAAACAATTGGTTCCAAATATCTTCATCAAATGGTGATTTTACTCCATATGCATTAGATTTAAATGAGCAGTTCTCCAACAATTCATTAGATATTAAAAAGCGCTTAAAACAAGCTTGGAGGTTGTCAGAGCATTATTTAAATGGAGTTCAAAAAAGACGTGAAAGAGAAGAATTTGGTAGAAATGATGGCTATCTTTGTGAATATGTAACCTTTATTGATGTCTACTTAGATAGAAATGATATTCAATTATCTGAAATGAGAATTAGTTTTCCTTACTATATTGGACCGGCAACATGGCGCTTTATGCATACTATGGGGGAAATCGCTTGCAATAAGAAAAGCTCTCAAGAAGACTTTATTGAAGACTTCAAGAGCTTTTTTAGATCGCTGGCAACAGTTTATCCCTGCCCTTATTGTCGATATCATTTAAATAGATATGTGGTCCAAAATAAGGAAATACAACGATATCCTTTAGAATATCTCTTCTTGGGCTTTAAGAATGAAAAAATGGACTTAACAATTTCGTTAGAAGATAAATTTGATACCATAAACTCGCCCGAGCAAATGCGCCTATTTATTTGGAAACTTCACAATACAGTATCCTCATCAATCGCAAGAAGTGAAGAATGGTTTAATACTGAAAAAGATCCTCTATATACCAATCGATACTGGCCAAGTTTAGATACGGAATTAGAGCGCGCGCACGCTTTTTCAAAAATATCTATAGAACTAGCTAGAGTCTATAAAGTCTATAATATGCTACACCCTGTATCTAAACTTCAAACCCTAAGAGATGAAATCAAATATGCCATTGAAACGACTAACAAAGAATTATTTGATCGATGCAAAGAAAGATTCAAAGGGACTTTAGAAGAATTAGAAAAGGAAATATTAGCATCAGAATTCTTACAAGATACTTACCATTACAATCCAAGCTTAATTGATGTGCCACCGCATTTCACTCCTGAAGATGAGGCTTACTCCCGCAGTGGTCATTTTTATGAAAACTAAGAAACTGTTACAGATTGAATGTTAAGCTGGTTCTTTTCTTAGCTCTGACAAAAGTGATGGCTGCCTAACACCATCTTCCCGAGTAAGATCACGCAATCTGGTTGGATAATCCCCAGTAAAACAGTGGTCAGTAAAAAATGGATCATTTGGGTCACGTCCATCTTCATGACCCATAGCTTTATATAGGCCATCCACAGTTAAAAAGGCCAAACTATCCACGCCAATAAAATCACTCATATCTTTGAGCGAATTATTAGCTGCTAGTAATTGTTCCTTCACTGGAGTGTCTATGCCATAATAATCTGGAAATTTTATTGGAGGTGAGGCTATTCGCATGTGAACTTCAGTTGCGCCCGCATCTCGCATCATTCTTACGATCTTAATTGATGTAGTACCTCGAACTATGGAGTCGTCAATAAGAATAACTCTTTTACCTTCAACTAATATTCGATTTGCATTATGCTTCAGCTTTACAGAAAGTTCACGGATAGATTGTTGAGGCTCAATAAAGGTTCTTCCAACATAATGATTTCTTATGATGCCTAATTCAAAAGGAATTTTAGATGCTTCAGCATAACCAATGGCCGAGGGAACGCCACTATCGGGAACTGGAATAACTAAATCAGCATCTATAGGAGTCTCAATTGCTAGCTGCCGACCAAATGCTTTTCGACACTCATAAACACTCAATCCACCAACTGAACTATCTGGGCGAGCAAAATATATATATTCAAAAACGCATGGTCTTGGTTTGACATAAGGAAATGGCTTTATGCTTTCAATCCCTGAACGCGTAATAACAACCATCTCACCGTTTTCTACTTCACGAACAAAAGTTGCTCCAATTATATCTAATGCACAGGTTTCAGATGCCAAAATATATTGCTCATCAAGCTGTCCAATAACCAAGGGCCTGATCCCCAAAGGATCCCGAACCCCAATGAGCTTTTTATTTGTTAAAGCGACAAGTGAGTAAGCGCCTTCAATCTGAAATAAAGCATCGATGAAACGAGAAATAGTATTCCCTTTTTTTGATCTCGCAACCAGTTGTAAAATGGCTTCAGTATCAGAAGTAGATTGAAAAATTGCACCCGCTTTCACAAGTTCTTCCCTTAAACTTAAGCCATTAGTTAAATTTCCATTATGGGCAATAGCAAAGCCTCCAACTGCTAAGTCTGCGAATAATGGTTGAACATTTCTTAGAACTGTACCGCCAGTCGTTGAGTATCTCACATGTCCAATTGCAGAGTTGCCAGGCAATCGATTAAGAACACTGGCCTTGGTAAAGTTTTCACTAACCAAACCCATTCTTCTTTCAGCATGAAAATGAGTTTCATCATAACTTACAAGACCGGCAGATTCTTGCCCTCGATGTTGCAAAGCATGAAGGCCCAAAGCAGTTAATGCTGCTGCATCAGAGTGTCCATATATTCCAAAAACACCACATTCTTCCCTAAGCTTATCATCCTGATGATCTATTTTGATCATTGAGTTCCTTTCAAGGTAAACTCGATTCTCTTAAAATAGTTATAATGGTTGCAATCAGCATTTGGCTAGCTCTAACATCAAAATTATTCTTACCATCTTAATCTTTCAGATGCATAAAAATATTTATTAATATTTTGTATTAATTATTATTAGTTAGACGTTATCATCTTAAACCTTTTTAAAGCACCTGTTGCTAAACTATTTGTTAAGGCTTCTGCATGCGTCTCTTTACATAGACCTGCTGATTGACCAGACCACAATGAAGAAAAATCAGAGTTACCTTGAGCCTCTGCTTTATTTTTTAGCGGATCCAAGGCCGTGCCAGCAGCAGGAAAGTCCGAAGGAAACTCCGACATGGGTCCCACTTCCTGCATAAGTCTATTTATAATTCCACGCGCAGGACGACCAGAAAAAAGATTTGTTATTGCTGTGTCATTGTCCTTGGAAGTTTTTAATTGAGAAAGATGAATTTCACTAATAAGAGCCTCTTTAGTAAATAAATATGGGGTACCAATTTGGACGCCAGATGCACCAAGAGCAAATGCAGCCACAATTCCACGCCCATCTGCTATTCCACCGGCAGCAATTACGGGAACACTTACTGCGTCAACCACCTGAGGCAAAAGAGCCATAGTACCAACCTG
>ENA-ORDR01000039-ORDR01000039.1-marine-metagenome-genome-assembly--contig:-NODE-39-length-69059-cov-7.449538_pt1 | contig 69059 bp, 64 predicted proteins | sample MGYA00240993_ERZ508538 | MGnify/ENA primary metagenome ERZ508538 (study PRJEB26207, sample SAMN05421999) | marine metagenome | isolation source: Monterey Bay, California, USA | place: USA:Monterey Bay... | reverse complement strand
TCAAAAGTATTAGCAAGAGCCAGGCTATGAAGAAACTTAATCTTGCTATTTAGTAAAACTGTCTCAATTTCAGCATATGAATAAGATTGACTAATCAAAATATTTAAATCTCGACTGGATGATGGAAATTTACTAACAGGTTTTAACTTTAGGGTGGAGGACTTGGTAGAAATTTTCTCTGGATATATCTCAAAGCCAAAAGCAGGATTCTTAATAAGCTTTTGAGTTGCAGTAGGATTTATCTCCCCAAGCATTCCAATTTTTCTCTTGCCTGCAAAAATGTCCATGGCATTTACAGTAAAAATCATCGATGAAGAATTAGGTACCAACTTAATAGACTTTACTCTTAGGGTTTCAAGCAATTGCAATACTTCTGCTTTCAAAGAATAAAAATCGTATTGGAGAGATTTATCGCTCCATGTTTTTTGTGATTCATGGAAGTAGATTAAGCCTGAGATATGAGACTCTTGAACGAAACCATTTTTTATTTTACGAAATACATTGCCGTGTTCAAAGAATTTCATTGCTGAATATCCCTTCTTTACATTGAGATTGATGGCAGAAAAAAGTGAGCCAAACAAGCTGCCGCGCATTAATGGCTCATTTTCGTTGATAGGGTTTGATAGTTCTGCTGGACTCCAATTATTTGAATTTAATGCATTAAAGGTTTCAGTTGATACAAAGGGCATATGCATAAGCTCTTGAAAGCCTCCAAAAACTAAACCACCTTTTAACTTTTCGGATGCAGAATAATCAGTTGCTCTTGCTACTGGTCCAGATTTGGGGGGATTGATTGGAATATTGTCATAGCCATAACACCTTAAAATTTCTTCATATAAATCTTCTTCAAGCTCCATATCAAATCTATGGCTTGGTATATGGAACTTAAGATGATCTATCTTGGTGGGCGAGGAAGTAAAACCTAGAGTCTCTAAAAATAATCTAATTTTCTTGGCAGATAATGAAAGTCCCGAGAAATTATTGAATCTCTCTACATTTAAAGAAATTGCCCTGGGTTTTAATTTTACTGAGCTCCCCTCATAGCACTCAATTGAATCATATTGAGCCACATCTTTTAAAAGAAAAAGAAATCTTGCTAGGGCTTTTTGTTGAAGCGCAGGATCAACACCCCTCTCAAACCTATGTGAAGCATCGGTTGCTAATCCATATTTTCTTGCCTGATTTGCTATTGTATCTGGATTAAAAAATGCAGCCTCTACAGCAACATTCTTTGTGTTCTTTGATACGGATGATTCAAGCCCTCCTATAATGCCGGCAATAGCCTGAATACCTTTTTGATCCTGAATGGTTAGAGATGAAGGTTCAACAGTTTTGGTATCGCCACCGATTGCTTGAAATGAATTTTTTTTAGATGCAGGGAATGCAATATTAAGAGGTAGCTCTAAATGATCTAAATCAAACACATGCATTGGTGTGCCCATCTCAAGCATTACATAATTTCCCAGATCAACAAGAGGATGAATAAGGGGAACGCCTGCTGCTACAAGAAAATTACGCTTCTTTTTATCTAGCGCCTTAACTGAGTGAAGCCCTCGAACTAACATTAGTTGATAATTGCCACATCCACTCTTATCAATTTTATTAATAATAGTTTTATCCTTTTTAAAAGTAAGTGTTTTGTAATGCGATTTATCTTTGAAGACCTTAGACTGCTGAGCTTGAAACTCTCTCTGCAAGCCTCTTAAAGACAATACATCACCTCGATTAGGAGTGATATCAAAATCAATAATTGGACCATCAGACTCACATTCAAAACCAACTTTTGTAAAAACATCTGTGAGTTTTACTTGCGAAAGATCAGTGGATAAATAATCCTTTAGGAATGAATACTGAACTTTCATGATGAGAATTGATTTAAAAAATCTAAATTAGATGCGTAAAAATCTCTAATATCATCTACCCCATAATACAGCATGGCAAGTCTCTCAATTCCCATGCCAAAAGCAAAACCACGATATTTTTGCGTATCAATATTGCAGCCTTTCAACACATTCGGATGAACCATGCCGCAACCCAAAACTTCTAACCAGCCGTTATCACCAAATTTAATATCAACCTCAGCAGACGGTTCTGTAAAAGGAAAATAAGAAGGCCTAAATCGTACCTCCATTTTTTCATTAAAAAAGTACTCTAGAAAATTAATGATAATTCCTTTTAAATCTCCAAAATTTACATCTTCATCAACAACCAAACCTTCGATTTGAGTAAACATGGGTAGATGTGTTGTATCAGAATCACACCTATACACTCTCCCTGGAGAAAGCATATACAGAGGCAGCGGCTCTCTTAGCATTGCATGAATTTGAGAATTAGAGGTATGAGTTCTCAACAAGTAATCAGATTTTTTACCTGCATTTAAATAAAAGGTGTCATGCATCTGCCTGGCTGGATGGTTTTCAGGGAAATTTAATGCCTCAAAGTTAAAGAAATCAGTTTCAATTTCATTGCCCGAAAAGACTTGATAGTTTAAAGGCGAGAAATAATTAATCACTCTCTGTGAAATTTCTGCGATTGGATGCTCGGCTCCAACGAAATAGGGATCTGCTGGAAGAGTTGTATCAAGAAGGCTCACATCGGTTTGAGCTTGTATACCTTCCAATGCAACTTCAAATAAATGATTTAACTTACTTTTTAAGATATTTAACTCTTTAGCAGCAGCGACCTTAGAATCAGGATCAAGAGATTTTAATTCAGCAAAAGAGGAGATAACAAAGGACTTTTTACCAAGATACTGCGATCTTAGTTGGAAAAATTCAGCCTCTGATTGAACGGATTTTAATTTGAGTTTGGCTGTATCAATTAAATCCTGAGGGATTTGCATGAGAACATTATACCCTGACTTTTTCTACTATTTTCTTAAATGTCTCAGGGTCTGAGAATGCTACGCCAGCTAAGGATTTCCTATCAAGTTTAACATTTGCTCCATGGAGCTGATGAATAAACCTGCTATAAGAAAGATCCAAAGGAAGCAATGCTGCTGAAATTCTAGAAATCCATAAAGAACGAAATGTTCTTTTCTTATTTCTTCTGTCTCTAAAAGCATACTGAAGGGCTTTGACATTAGATTGCTTAGCAGTTCTGAATAGTCTGCTTCTAGCACCATAATGGCCTTTAGTAGCCTTTAGTACTTTCTTGTGTTTTGCTCGCGCTGTAAGGGATTTGGTAACTCTAGGCATGATTCTTAAGTGTTATATAAAAGTTTCTGTGCTATTTTTTTTGTTTCATCGGACATCTTAATCATTCCACGATTGTGACGTTTTCTCTTAGTACTTTGTTTGGTCAAAATATGTGCTCTACTTGCGCTGCGTCTCTTTAAGCCACTGCCGGTAGGTTTGAAGCGCTTCTTCGCGCTTGAATGTGTTTTTAATTTGTAGCCCATAATAATTTAATTATTTTTTTCTAATCTGAGAGAGAACCATTAGCAATTGTCTTCCTTCAAGTGATGGCTCTTGATCAACTTGAGCTATATCTTGAAGGTCATCCCTCAATCTATTTAGAAGTTCAAGACCCAAATTACTATTCAGGATCTCCCTTCCCCTAAAACGAACGCTGATTTTAGTCTTATCTCCATCATTAATAAAGCTTTTTATCTTTTTTAATTTAATATTGTAATCACCAATATCTGTTGTGGGTCTAAATTTAATTTCCTTGAGTGATTGTTTCTTAGGTTTTTTAGTTCCCACTGTGCTTTTCTTCTTTTCAAATTGAAATTTTCCAAAATCAAGAAGCTTGCAAACAACTGGATTTGCATCCGAAGGAGAGACTTGCACTAGGTCTAGAGATTTTTTTTGAGCGGAACTTAATGCCTCTTCAATAGGCATCATTCCAAGTTTTTCACCATCATCACCAATTAACATCACCTCTTTGGCATATATTTTATTATTAATAGGAGTCGTATTTTTTTTATTCGCAGCGATAGTATGGGATCCTAAAAATTTAAAGAAGAATTAAACAAGGTTAGCTTGTTTTAATATAGAAGAACTGAAGTGATTTTTCATTGGTGGAGATTTTAAAGCATTATTCATAAAAAGAAAACTGCTAAGGCTGGAGCAGAGATTCGCTCCAAGAGCCCTCTTCCATAGAGAAAACATGTCTTTGGTTGAGTCTATTTTCATGACCTTCCCAAAATTCAAAGTAATATGGGGTAAATGAGTATCCACCCCAATAGTCTGGTCTTTTAGATTCAGAATCCATTGAGGCGAGTGTTTTGTAGAAATTGTCTTTTACAGAATCAAAAGAATCGATTAGTTGAGACTGATTAGAGCTAATGGCCAATGCATTTTTTTCCTTAGTACGACTTTGAAAATGAGTATCTGAAAACTCAACAGAGGTTTTATTAATTTTTGCTTTTAAACGAATCTGTGAATTAATTGCTCCCCAGTGAAACAAAGCTGAAATTTGATCATGTGATTCAAATTGCATGGCTTTTGGGGATAGATAGTTTGAAAAAAATATCCACTCATTGCCAGTAATGTATTTAAGGTTCACAAACCTAGATTCAACTTCATTGTTAGACTTATCATAAGAACTGATTGCAATGGCCTCGATACCCCTCTGATTCTCTTGAAGAGCCTTTTGATAAAGATCAAGAAATTTATTATGAGGAAGATCAGAGGCGATGTTAATTAAATCAATCATGAGGAGTTATATTCTAAGTGGTGCCCAGAGCCGGACTTGAACCGGCACGAAGTTGCCTTCGAGGGATTTTAAGTCCCTTGTGTCTACCAATTCCACCACCTGGGCAATTAGTGTGTTTGTTCAACAAAATAAGTAGTTATGAACTCTGAAGTAAATCTAAGCACTCAGCTTGAGTGATATTCTTTCTCTTTCTGCATCAATTCCAAAAATGATGCATGAAAGCTTATCGCCTTTTTTGAAGTTTTCCATGGCAGCAGCAGGATTTTCATCTTCTGTTATATCAGATAAATGAATCAAGCCGTCAATGTCGCCTTCAAGACCAACAAAAATTCCAAAATCGGTTACTGATTTAATGCTGCCTTCAACTGAGTCACCAAGACCATATCTGTTAGCGAACTCAGACCAGGGATTAGGCTTAGTTTGTTTTAATCCAAGTGAAATTCTTCTTTTCTCATGATCAATTTCAAGAACCATTACTTTAATTTTTGCCTCAAGATCTACAACTTTAGAAGGATGGATATTTTTATTTGTCCAATCCAGTTCTGATAAATGAATCAGGCCTTCAACGCCTTGCTCTAGCTCAGCAAAACAACCATAGTCAGTAAGATTTGAAACTGTAGCCTCATAAATACCACCAACAGAATATTTCCCTTCAATAGTTTCCCATGGATCATTTTGAATTTGCTTCAGTCCCAAAGATACTCTTAATTTTTCTTTGTCGAAACTAAGGATTTTGACATCAATTTCTTGTCCTAGGCTAAGAACTTCAGATGGATTAGTTACTCTGGACCATGAAATGTCTGTAATGTGAAGTAAGCCATCCAAGCCACCAAGATCAACAAAAGCTCCATAATCGGTTAGATTTTTTACTATGCCTTTAACTATTTGACCTTCATCAAGATTTTTTAGTAGCTCAACTTTTTCAGCAGAATTAATTTTTTCTAATACTGCTTTTCTAGAAAGCACTACGTTATTTCTTTTGTAATCAAGTTTAATGACTTTAAACTCTTGAACTGTATTCTCTAGTTCTGGTGCTTCTTTAACTGGTCTAATATCAACAAGTGAGCCAGGAAGAAATGCTTTAACCACATCTACTTCTACTGAAAAACCACCTTTGACTCTAGTTAGTACTTTGCCTTCTACAAATTCGCCTGTTTCTAAAGCATCTTCTAACTTCTTCCAAGTTCCAATTTTTCTGGCTTTCTCTCTGGAGATTCTAGTTTCACCATATCCATCTTCTACGGCTTCTAGCGCAACCTGCACCTCATCGCCTGATTCAATTTGGACGGTTCCATCATTATTTCTAAATTCATCTAAAGAAATGACTCCTTCAGACTTCAGGCCAACATGGACTGTTACCCAATCCTTATCAACATCTAAAACAACACCAGTGACTATAGATCCTGGTTGCATCTCAAGGGTGCTTAGACTTTCGTCTAGTAGTGCGGCAAAACTTTCTGACATATTCTTTATATTTCCTTAATATGTTCTTTATATATTTGTAGAACTTTATTTAATACTTCTTGAGGAGTGAGATTGGAAGAATTCACTTCAACTGAGTCAGTTGCTGGAACCAAGGGAGAAATCTCTCTGGCTCTATCTGCTTCATCCCGTAATCTAATATCCTCAATTAGATCGCGCATATTAACGCCTTGACCAGTATTCTGCAACTCTAAAAATCGTCTCTCAGCTCTTACCTCGACATCCGCAATTAAAAATATTTTTGTTGCCGCATCAGGAAAGACTACTGTGCCCATATCCCTGCCATCAGCTATCAACCCATAGTCGTTGGCAAGGCCCCTTTGAAAGGCTATTAAATTTTCTCTAGTTTCTTTTAAGCTGCTTAATTTCGAGGCAGATAATGCAACATTTTCATGCCGAAGTAATTGGGTGATATTATTATTTCCTTCAAAAACTTCCATTTCGCCAGCAACCCCTTCTATTGTTAACTGTGAAAAAAAATTCATGGCTGAGTCGTGATTTTTTTCTTTGTCAAAACAATATGAGTAAGCTCTATAGAGCAAGCCACTGTCTAAAAGAATAAAGTCTAACTCTTTTGCTAGCTTTCTAGCCAGCAAGCCTTTTCCAGATGCTGATGGCCCATCAATAGTAATAATTTTTTTATTTTTCAATGTCATAACCTAGCGAAGCAGTCAATTCTAAGAAAGTAGGAAAAGAAGTAAAAATATTATCACATTCTAAAACTGTGATTGGTTGATTGCAGTTTAATCCTGCAATCAAGAAACTCATGGCAATTCTATGATCATGAGAAGAATCAATTTGCACAGGTCGAGGAATATCTAGCAACCCTGGATTGCCCTGAATCTTTATTCCGTCATCAAGGTTTTCATGGACAACACCTAACTTTGCCAACCCGTTAGAGATGGCACTCAAGCGATCAGATTCTTTAACTCTAAGCTCAGCTGCATCTCTAATAATAGTATTGCCTTCTGCAAATGCAGCTGCAATTGATAAAATAGGAATCTCATCAATAATATTAGGAATAATAGATCCATCGAGAATAACTCCAGATAGTTTGGATGGAAGGACTATTAAGTCTGCGATTGGCTCACCTGATTCTTCTCTAGCATTTTTAACTTCGATTCTGGCCCCCATATCTCGCAACACATTTAATACCCCGATTCGACTTGGATTCATTCCAACATCACAAATCTCTAATTTTTCTGATTGACTAATAAGAGCACCTACTATTAAAAAAGCTGCTGATGAAATATCTCCTACCACTTGATAATCCATAGCTTTTAAAGAGGCTTTGCCTGCAAGGCAGATAATATTCTTTGAGTCTTTTTGGGCAATGGTAATATTTGCTCCAAAATTCTTTAGCATTCTTTCTGTGTGATCACGAGTTTGAATTGGCTCAATAATTGTGACTGTTTTTTGGGCTGCTAAACCAGCCAATAAAATACACGACTTCACCTGAGCACTTGCCACAGGTAACTCATAGACAAAATCATCATCAAGAACAGACTTATTTAATGCAATGGGCAGCATTCCATTATTGGAAGTAATATCTGCTCCCATAGCACTTAAAGGATCTAAGACTCTGCTCATGGGTCGCTGCGATAGGGAGTTATCTCCCTTAAACGTAGTTTTTATTCCTAAACCAGCAATCATTCCTAGCATCAATCTAAGGCCAGTCCCAGAATTACCAAGATCCAAAGGATCAATGGGCTCCACAAAGCCTGTAAGGCTTTTTTTAACTTGAATAACATTTTTTGGATGAATCTCTATTTCAGCACCCATCTGATTTAGTGCGTGCATTGTAGACAAGGGATCTTCACCATCTAAGAAACCTTTAATCTTTATTGGTTCATTTATTAATGAGGAGATCATTAAAACGCGCTGAGAGATTGATTTATCTCCCGGGCAACTGACTGACCCGGTGAGCGAGCTTTCAGGGGTTGAGGTAAGATTCAATAGTTTTCTTCCTTGAAATTTTTTAAATCTGCTAACAATGCTTGAATAGTTGCAGGTTCTTTATTAATAGTAGATTTGAGATGATTTAAATTACCAATAAAGCTGTCAATGCTGGCATTAATATTATCTTTATTAAGAGCAAAAATATCAGCCCACATTTCTGGAGATGATGACGTCAATCTTAAAAACTCTCCAAAACCTCCGCCAGAGAATTGTGCAATATTCTCTTCTTTTAAATCCATTAGGGTCATGAGAAGAGCATATGATGCAAAGTGAGGCAGATGGCTTGAATGTGCAAAAATATAGTCATGAGTTTTACTATCAAGATCAATGACTCTTGACTGCAAAGCCTCCCATAATAATTTCACCTTTTGAAGATGCTCTTTATTTGCAGTAGGTAAAGCAGACACAATGACGTTTTTATCAAAGAATAAGTTATCTTGAGAATGTTGTTCGCCAGAATTATGAGAGCCTGCAATGGGGTGAGAGAGAATTATATTATCTGGATTATTGAACTCATTTAAAATAATTTCAGCTGGCAATTTGATGCTTGAGGTGTCTGTGATGGTAATGCTGGAGTTAAACAATGGGCTTAACGAACGCAAAATTTCTAGACTGGCTTTTGGCGGTGTCGCAATAACTATTAAAGAATTCTCATGCTCGGGTAATTGAAGCTCATCGAGATGTGCAATTGCTCCATGAATATTTGATTTATTTAGGGCATTTTGAATGCTGTTTTGATTTGAGTCATATGCAAGAATTGTCATCTCATTCTTTGCCATTAATTGCTTAGCTATAGAGCCCCCAATTAAACCAAGGCCAATAATAATAATCTTCATAGCAGCCCTTTTAGCTCAGCCAAGAAACGCACATTTTCTTGATGAGTTCCGATGGTAACCCGAAGAAAATCTGGCATACCATACAAATCAATTGGTCTCACAACCACCCCCTTTTCCATGAGGCTTGTAAACATCTCCTTGCCATTAAAATTACCCTTAAAAGAGATGAAGTTTCCTACAGACGGAATGCATTCCAGCCCAAGCTGAGTGAGCTCTGCAAAAAGAAAAGTTCCTTCTGCAAGATTTAAATCTATACTTTTTTTGATATGCTCTTTGTCATTAATCGCCTCACACGCCAGCTCTTGAGCAAATGAATTTACATTAAAGGGCTGTCTAATTCTATTGAGAACTTCTATTAACTCTGGCTGACCAATTCCATAACCAATTCTTGCACTCGCAAGGCCTTGAATTTTTGAAAAGGATTTAGTCACGAGCAAATTATCAAATTCATTTAAAAGTGCTAAAGGATCTACATAATCACTTTTTTTAACATATTCAAAGTAAGCACAATCCAATACAACTAAAATAGAGGACGGGATATTTTTAAGCAAGCAATGTACTTCTTGATGAGAATTATAGGTCCCAGTTGGATTATTTGGATTGGCAATAAATATTACTTTTGTATCATCTCTGATGTTTGCAGGGAATGCTTCAAGGTTGTGCCCCCAATCTATGGTTGGAACTTCTATCAAAGTTGCTCCAGATGACTGTGTCACTATCTTATAAACCACAAATGCATGACAAGATGCAACAGCAGAAGATCCTGGATTTAAAAAAGCTCGAGCAGCTAACTCCAATATTTCATTAGACCCATTACCTAAAATAATATTTTCGCTTAAAAGTTTCTCATGTTTGGCAATAACGTTCTTCAGTTTAGTTCCGTTTCCATCTGGATAAAGATGAAAACTACCTGGCAAGCTCTTAAGTTTTGCTAAAGCCTTGGGAGATGCTCCAAGAGGATTCTCATTGCTAGCTAATTTGACAACCTCTGTATGACCATATGCGAGCATAACCTCATCAATTGATTTTCCAGGCTCATATGGATGCAGGTCAGCAATCCCAGGGTTAAGATTCTGCAATAAGTCAGCACTCATGATTCTGACGGATAAGAACCTAGAATTCGAACCATAGAACCAATGGACTTAAGCTCTGCAATCGCTTGCTTAAGCTTAGGATCTTTTTGATGCCCATCACTATCTATAAAAAAATTATGGGTATCTGCCAATGATCTTGATGGCCGAGTTTCAATTCTACTGAGGTTAATTTTTCTTTTTTGAAAGGGTTTTAAAAGCTCAATAAGAGCGCCTGGTCTATTGGCAGTCTGAATTAAAAAAGAAGTTTTATCTTTAGAGGTTCGGTCAATATCAATGTTTCCAACAATTAAAAACCTTGTTCTATTTTCTGTAAAATCTTCTATGTCCTTGTGATGGTGATACAAGTTATATCTTGAAATCGCAATAGAGCTAACAATGCATAAAGCATTCTTTTCTGTTTTAACAAATTTAGCAGCCTCTGCTGTACTTGAGGTTAATTTCCGTTGGACATTAGGCAAGTTAGCATCAAGCCATTTGCTGCATTGCCCAAGTGCCTGCGGGTGAGAGGCAACAATTTTTGCATCAGAAAGATTAAACTTTTTTGCAGATCCAAGCTGATGATGGATAGAGAGATACGTCTCACCACATATTTTTAAATTTTTATCTGTTAAACAGTTAAGGGTTGAATTCACGACTCCTTCAGATGAATTTTCCACTGGGACAAGACCAAAATTAGCTGCTCCAGAACTTACTTGATGAAACACATCTTCGATAGAAGCTCTAGGATCATCTTTGACTGATGACCCAAAATGCTGAACAAGCGCAGCTTCTGAATGAGTGCCACGCGGTCCGAGATACGCAATAGTTAACTCCTCTTCTAAGGATAAACAAGCAGATATCACTTCTTTAAAAATTGATCTCACTTTCTTATCTGAGATCACGCCATTGTTAAGTTTCGCAAGGTTTCTTAGGATTTCAGCCTCTCGATCAGGTCTATATAGCGAAGCATTTTTATCAAGCAAGCCTTTAATTTCACCAACTTTATGAGCTAAGTTTCCTCTTTTTTGGATCAAGCTCAGTAATTTAAGATCAATGGCATCAATCTTGTCGCGAATAGGTTGTAATTTATCTTTACTCACAGTGTTATCCGTGTTTTTTTTCAAACTCTCTCATAAATTCTATTAAAGCATCTATAGCATCTTGAGGTGTGGCGTTATATATACTTGCTCGCATTCCACCAATAGATCTATGCCCTTTTAGGTTTAGTAAACCTGCATTCTTAGAATCATGCAAGAACTGAGCGTCTAAATTAGAATCCTTCAAAATAAATGGAACATTCATTATTGACCGATTGGCAATAGCCACTGGGTTTGAATAAAAATCTGATGTATCTATAAATTGATACAAAGTCTTTGCCTTGGTGTGGTTAATTTTTGCAATAGATTCCAACCCACCATTAGTTTTAAGCCATGAAAAAACTTTACCTGCTAAATACCATGCAAAAGTCGGCGGAGTATTAAACATGGAATCGGATTCTGCATGCTTTGAATATTGAAGCATTCCCGGCAGTTCATTTGATGCTGTTGCCAAAAACTCATCTTTAATAATGCATATGGTTAAGCCCGCTGGGCCTATATTTTTTTGGGCTCCAGCATATATCATTGAAAATTTAGAAACATCTATAGGTTCACTGAGAATAACAGAGGACATATCTGCAATTAATGGTGATTCTGTCTCGGGTGGTTGATGTAAAGCATTGCCTTGAATCGTTTCATTTGCAACATAGTGAAAGTAAGCAGCATCATTTGTATGATTCCACTCAGCAGCATCCGGAACATTTTGAAAATTTGATGTCTCTGATGACGCAACAGTATTTACTGTGGTAATCATTGAAGCCTCTGCAATAGCTTTTTTTGACCAACTTCCCGTGAGCAAATAATCCGCTGTTTTATCTGCAGCAAAATTCATTGGAATCATAGAAAACTGAAGAGTTGCTCCACCTTGTAAAAATAGAACTTGATAATTATCAGGAATATCTAGTAAGTCAATTAGGTCTTGTCGTGCTGCAGAGGCAACTTCAATATATTCAGGGGATCTATGACTAACCTCCATGACTGACATACCAGACTGATTCCATTCCAGAAGTTCGGATTGAGTTTCTTTTAAAACCTCTTCAGGGATAGCTGCTGGCCCCGCAGAAAAATTCCAGTTACGCATTATTCTTCTGCGTCAGCAGTTTCTTCGTCGTCTTCTTCAGGAGGAATTCGCACTCCCTCGATTAATTTTTCACCATCTTTAGGAGTGATAACTTTTACACCTTGCGTATTTCTTCCAAGAGTAGGAATCTGACTAACTGCAGTTCTAATTAACGTACCTTTATCACTGATGAGCATAATTCCATCATTCTCATCTACCGCCACTGCAGAAACCATTCTTCCATTCCTATCGCTTGTTTTTAATGCAATAACACCTTGACCGCCACGATTATAGGAAGGAAAGTCTTCCAGCCTTGTTTGTTTGCCATAGCCATTTTCTGATAAGCAAAGAATTTTCTTATTCGCATCACCAATCATCAATGAAATCACTTTCATATCTTCTTTCAAAGATACGCCCTTAACCCCTCTTGCTGTTCTGCCCATTGGCCTAACTTTTGATTCATGGAATCGAATTAACTTGCCCGAGGATGAGGATAACAAGATATCGTCATCGCCGCCTGTAATAACAGTGCCAACAAGCTTATCGTCTTCATCTAACCGAATTGCTTTGATGCCTGATTTATATTTCTTATGAAAAAGGTTTAAGTTTGTTTTTTTCACGACCCCATTTCTGGTGGCCATAAAAACAAATTTATCTTCTGAGAACTCATCAACCGGTAAAATCTGAGTAACGGTCTCGTCATCATCCAATTTCAACATATTCACTAAAGGTCGGCCTTTCGAGGTTCTTGTTGCAACAGGAATTTCATACACTTTAAGCCAAAAAACTTTTCCCTTAGTGGTAAAGCAAAGTAGCTGACTATGAGAGCTTAAGACATATAAATTTTGAATAAGGTCTTCTTCTTTTACTGAAGCTCCTGCCTTGCCAACTCCGCCTCTTCTTTGTTCTCTGTACTCATCTAAAGGTTGAGTCTTAGCGTATCCACTTCTAGAGAGAGTTAAAACTCGAGTTTCCTCGGGAATCAAATCTTCATTTGAAATATCATGACGAGTATCATTGATGTTTGTTTTTCTTTCATCCCCAAAATTTTCTCTAACCTCAATTAACTCATCTTTAATTAATGTTAAAAGTGTGTCCTTGTCATCAAGTATTTTTTGTAATTCTAAGATAACTGCTAAAATTTCATTAAACTCAGCTGAAAGATTATCTTGCTCTAAACCAGTAAGACGACCCAGCCTTAACTCAAGAATTGATTTGGCCTGTTCAGGTGATAATTTATAATTTTTGCCTTGAATTCCATATTCTTTGGATAAGCCCTTTGGTCTACAGGCATCTGTACCAGCTTTTTTAAGGATTGCTTCTATAGGTCCAGCCTTCCAAGTTTTTTTGCATAATTCAACTGCAGCAATCTTGGTATCTTTAGATTTTTTAATGATGGTAATAATTGCATCAATATTTGCAATAGCTACCATAAGTCCTTCTACAATATGACCTCTTTCCTTAGCTTTTCTAAGATCAAACTTAGTTCTTTTTATAACAACATCATGACGATGTTTAATAAATTCTTCTAAAACCTCTTTAATGTTTAATACTCGAGGCTGACCATCTACCAGGACAGTAATATTAATTCCAAAGGAAGATTCTAATTGGGATTGAGTAAATAGATTGTTTTCTAAAACTTCAACTGACTCGCCCCGTTTCACTTCTATTACAACTCTTAAACCATCTTTATCTGACTCATCCCTAATTTCACTAATGCCATCTATCTTCTTTTCCTTAACCATCTCCGCAATTCTCTCAAGCATTCTGGCTTTGTTAACCATGTACGGAACTTCATTGATAATTAGTGAGCTCTTGCCAGAGTCATCAGTTTCAACAGAGGTTTTAGCTCGAACATGCACAATGCCTCGACCAGTTTTATAGCCTTGATAAATTCCTGCTCTACCATCGATAGTCCCGCCCGTTGGAAAATCAGGGCCAGTAATAATTTGAATGATGTCATCTATGCTGGCTTTTGGATTATCAAGCAAAAGCAAACAAGCATTTAGCACCTCAGTTAAATTATGAGGTGGGACATTGGTTGCCATTCCAACCGCAATACCAGAAGAACCATTTACCAGCAAAGCTGGAATTCTTGTGGGCATAACATCTGGGATTTGTTCGCTGCCATCATAATTGGGAGAGAAACTCACCGTATCTTTATCTAAATCATTCAGGATCATGTCAGTGATTTTCGCCATTCTAACTTCGGTGTATCTCATGGCCGCAGGTGAATCACCATCTATTGAACCAAAGTTACCTTGACCCTCAACTAGCATATATCTCATGGAAAAATCTTGAGCCATTCTAACCATTGCCTCATAAACGGCAGAGTCTCCGTGGGGGTGGTATTTTCCGATGACATCACCAACTACTCTGGCAGATTTTTTGTATGGTTGTCTGTAGGTATTTCTCAGAATATGCATTGCAAATAGAATGCGTCTGTGGACTGGTTTCAGCCCATCTCTAACATCTGGTAAAGCCCGACTATGGATGACGCTATAGGCATAGCTTAGGAAGGATTGCTTAAGCTCATCTTCGATATTAATTGGTAGGATTTCTTTTGCAAAATCAGTCATTTTTAAAGCCTAGAAACATCAGTTTTTGTACAGTGAAAATTTCACTATTTTCAAGTGAAATTTTACCATACTTAGAGAGTTTTTTAGTCTTTAAATTCGGATACAACCAAGCCAATTGACTCCTTTGCATCACCAAATAACATTCGCGTATTTTCTCGGAAAAATAGTGGATTCTGGACACCAGCAAAACCCGAAGACATTGATCTTTTGAGAACAAAAACAGTTTTAGCATTATGCACTTCAATGATAGGCATTCCATAAATTGGACTTCCCTCTTCTTCTGTGGCTGATGGGTTAACAACATCGTTGGCACCAATGACAATGGCGACATCAACAGAGTCCATTGCTGGGTTAACATCATCAGGCTCCGCCAAAAGATCATAGGAAACATTTGCTTCTGCAAGCAATACATTCATATGACCAGGCATTCTTCCTGCAACAGGGTGGATTCCATACTTAACTTCGGTACCATTTTCTTCTAACAGTTCGCCCATCTCTCTCACAACATGCTGAGCTTGCGCTACAGCCATTCCATATCCTGGAACAATTAACACAGAAGAAGCATTCTCTAAAATTAAGTATGCATCTTCAGCACTGATAGGCTTAACCTCTCCTTGCTCAACTTCCCCTGAAGATTGTGTTGCTGAGGCATAACCAACAAATAAAATGTTACCGATTGTTCTATTCATAGCCTTGGCCATAATAACGGTAAGAATTAATCCACTGGCTCCAACAAGCGAGCCGGCAACAATCAAAACATTATTTAAGAGTAAGAGACCGGCAAATGCAGCGGCAATTCCTGAAAGAGAGTTCAAAAGTGATATAACGACTGGCATATCGCCGCCACCTATTGGCGTAACAAATCCCAAGCCAGCAATCAAAGTTAGACCTAAAAAGAATAAAAAGTAAGAAGGCACTGATGGGATAACTGTTGAGATAGATGGTTCAAATATTACATAAACTAAGGCTGGAAGGCTTAAATAAAAGAATGAGATCAATACATTTGTAATCCATGATCCTTTGCCTAATTTAATTCGTTCTGATAATTTTCCATAAGCTACCAATGACCCTGAGAAGGTTATGCCGCCGATGTAAACTGTGAGCATAATTAATGCATGCTGAAATAACGAATTGTCTGGAGCGTTGAACTGTGACCATGCAATTAGAAAGGTTGCCAGTCCTCCAAACCCATTAAATAGAGCCACCATTTCTGGAATAGCAGTCATTTTGACCTTAATAGCAATTGCAGAGCCAATCAAACCTCCAAGAAGAACTCCTGCAACAATAACTTTGTAATCTATTTCTAGACTCAGGCAGGTAATAGCAACAGCCGAAAACATTGCCAAAGCTGATAAATAATTACCTTTTACAGCAGTAGCCTCTTTCCCTAGCATTTTGATACCAAGAATAAATAGTACTGAGGATCCTATGTAAACAAGATTTTGAATTGCTGAAATATTAGTTATAGATTCCATAAGATTATTTCTTTTTAAACATGCTAAGCATTCTGTTGGTTACAAGATAGCCGCCAAAAACATTAATTGAAGCAAATAAAATTGCTCCAAAAGCTAAAAGATTCTGAGTTTGGCCATCACCAGAGAGCATCAGAGCTCCAACCAAAGCAATGCCAGAAATAGCATTAGCTCCAGACATTAAAGGTGTATGCAAAGTGCTGGGAACTTTTGCAATAAGCTCTAATCCCAGAAATATAGATAACAATAAAACGAACCCTAATAAAATATACATTTCCATTATGCAAACCTCTCATTCTTAATTTCACCACCAAAAACTAATACGCTACTTTGTATCACCTCATCCTCAAAATCAAAATTCAGTGCGCCAGATTCTGGGTCATAAAAATCTGTAATCCAATTAATAATATTATTTGATAGCGCAAAAGAAGCGTGATTAGAAACCCTAGAGGAAAGATTAGAAACTCCAACAACTTTTACGCCATTGATATCTATTACTTCATCAACAGCAGATCCCTCGACGTTCCCACCAGTCTCAACAGCCATATCAAGAATAACGCTGCCTGGTTTCATTTGCTTAATGGTGGCTTCATCAATAATCCTTGGCGCTGGTCTTCCAAATATCTGAGCGGTGGTAATGACAATATCAGATCTTGCGCAAACCAAACTTTGTAGCTCCTTTTGTTTTGCAATCTGCTCTTCTGTTAATTCTTTTGCATAACCTTGATCAGTTTGACCTGTTTCGCCTAAATCTATTTTTACAAATTTAGCACCCAACGACTTAACCTGCTCTTCAACCACATCTCTTGTATCAAATGCTTCTACTCTAGCTCCAAGCCTTTTGGCAGTTGCGATGGCCTGCAATCCAGCAACTCCTACGCCTATTACAAATACTCTTGCAGGCTTCAGGGTTCCTGCTGCAGTCATCATCATTGGTAAAGCAGAATTGAGGTGTTGAGCTGCTTCAAGCACCGCAGCGTAACCAGCAAGATTTGCTTGCGAGCTTAAGACATCCATTTTTTGAGCTCTGGTGATTCTTGGAATAAATTCCATGCTCACGGCATTCAATTTTGCAGCTGCCATCGCCTTGAGTTCGTCCTGAGCGTAAAAGGGATTAAGCATACCAATGACGGATGCGCCTGATTGAATTTGGTTTGTCTCAGCAGAGGTAAGTGGAGATGGAGTAATAATCACATTGCCTTTGGTAAGACATTCATCTCTAGAACTGCATGTCAGACCAAGAGTTGTTAGAGCTTCATCAGAAACATTAATGCCTTTACCGATACCTGACTCAAACATCATCGAGGTGCCTTCTAATTCAAGTAACTTAGATAAGGTTTCAGGATGAATGACAGAGCGAAGATCTGTCGCGTCTGGAGATTTTAATGCAGCTATAATCATAAATTTATCAAGGCTTAATTCTTTGTAGTTCATTTCAGTTGATTTACCGGGTCTTGTCAACAATTTCTAAGAAAGCTTTAATTCTAATGCTGTTAGAGCAAATTAAATGTAGTTGAGCTACAGCAATACAATTATATTTTTAAGAATTCTCTTCACAATAAAACCTTTTATAAATTCAGGCTAACGCCACCATCTACAGTAATTAACTGGCCAGTAACAAGCTCGCTTGCAACGATTAGATTATAAATAATCTCAGCTATAGATTCAGGTGAGCAGGTTTTGCCTAATGGAGAGGTATTTATAATGTGTTGTTTTGTTGCTTCAAATCTTTCTTCGCCCATGCCTTTTTTCAACCATTCTCCTTCAATGAATCCTGGGCACACAGCATTGACTCTTATTGGCCCAAGGTTTCTTGCCATAGACAAAGTCATAGAATTGAGAGCACCTTTTGACGCAGCATAGGCTATTGAGCTTCCAATTCCTTTAATGCCTCCTATGGAGGAAATATTAACAATGCTTGGATTAGCGCTATTTAGTAAATGTTCCTTTAACGCTCTAACCATCTGAAATGGACCAATAACATTAACCGAATAGATGCTTTGAAAATCTTCAGCATCAATACCCCCAAGATTTCCGTGATCCCATACAAACTTTGTTGTTCCTGCATTATTTACAAGCGCATCAACTCTTCCCCATTTATTTATGGCCTCTGCAACTGTAAGGATGCAATCGCCATCATTGGCAACATCTGCCTTTATGGCTATGACTTCTGCTGTCTTGCTTGTGCATTCTGCTGCCACAATTTCTGCTGCCTCGATTGAGGAAGAACAGGTAATTAGGACATTCCAACCATTAGAAGATAAAATTTTTGCAGTTGCGGCTCCGACGCCCCTGCTTCCTCCAGTAACAATTGCGACAGGATTTTTTAACATTTGAAAGCTCCAACAAATAAATAAATATTTTCTATTTTTGCATGCAATGATGTAATCTTCCACTTTGAAAAAAAATTAAGTTATGAATCAAAATATTGATCAAAATGAGGTAAATAAATTTGCTGCAATTGCAGACAAGTGGTGGGATCCTACTGGAGACTTCAAGCCACTGCATGTTATTAACCCCTTAAGAGCTAACTATATTGATCAGAAAATTTCTTTAAAAGGTTTAAAAGTTCTTGATGTAGGTTGTGGAGGTGGTTTGCTAGCCGAAGCCTTTGAATCTATGGGAGCGTCTGTCACCGCAATTGATGTAACAGAAGCAAACATAGAAGTTGCAAAACTGCATGCAAAAAAAGCAGGAAAGACTATTTCTTACATGATGACCCGTGCTGAAGATTTAGCCATTAAAGAGCCGGAGTCTTTCGATGTGGTAGCCTGTCTCGAGGTGATTGAACATGTGCCAGATCCTGGGCAGCTTATTGATGCTTGCGCAAAACTATTAAAGCCCAAGGGTGAGATGTTTTTATCCACGCTAAACAGAAATCCACGTTCATTTGTAACCGCAATTTTGGGAGCAGAATATATTTTTAATATTCTTCCAAAAGGAACTCATGAATGGAGTAAATTCATCAAGCCCGCTGAGCTAGAGAAATATATGCGAACTGCTGGGATAAGGCTCAAAGAAAGTAAAGGCATGTTTTACAATCCAATCTTTCATACAGCCCAATTAAACAATGACCTTGGAGTTAACTACATGATGCATGGCTCAAAGAATGCCTAAAGGAGTTTTGTTTGATCTTGATGGCACTCTGCTTGATTCTGCCCCAGACTTTATCGTGAGCTTGAATACCTTGCTACAAAAGTACAATCGACCAAAGCTTGATCCAGAGATGATTAGAAGCCATGTTTCTGATGGAAGTTGGAAGTTGATTAGCTTGGGTTTTGGAATAGAAGAATCTCATGACGACTGTGCTCAATTAAGAGAAGAGCTTTTGATTGAGTATGAAAAGAATTCTTTGGTTTATGGGGGCGCCTTTCCTGGTATTTCAGATGCTCTGGATTACCTGCTAGAGCTTGAGATTCCCTATGGAGTTGTGACCAATAAGCCACTTAGGTTTGCTGAACCGATTCTACAAAATGAGCCAGCATTTAAGAATTGTCGCACTTTGGTGTGTCCAGATCATATAAATAAAATTAAGCCTGATCCAGAAGGTATATTAAAGGGATGTGAAGATTTAAGTATCAGTCCCAGTGACTGCTTATACATAGGCGATCATATGAAGGACTTAGAAGCAGGAATTAAAGCGGGCACAAGAGTAATAGCTTGTTATTTTGGCTACTCTCTAAAAGCTGGTGACCATGATGAAAGTATTCTGGGGGCTAACCATCCAATAGATTTAATTGATTTAATGAAAGCCTAGTCAAAAATGAGTATTTTAAATAAATCGATACTAATTACGGGATCCTCAGATGGCATAGGCAAAAGCTTGGCAATAGAATTCTCAAAGCTTGGAGCAAATATTATTTTGCTTGGAAGAAATTCTACTAAGCTTGATGAAGTCTATGACCTTTTAGATCATTCTCATCCGTCTCAGAAACATCTCATTATAGAAGCTGATTTGGCATTGCTTAGCAATGAAGCGGCCCAAGAAATATTAATTGCCATCAGTCAAGAATTTGAAGTGCTGGATGGCATCATCCATAACGCTGCAATCCTAGGAACTATGTCCTCTCTTGAAGACTATGACCTATCAAGTTGGGACGAGGTAATGAAAGTAAATTTGCGCGCTCCCTTTATCCTCACAAAGACATTAAAAGTAATGTTAGAAAGCGCATCTCTTCCAAGACTAATCTTCACCTCATCAGGAGTAGCCAATAAAGGAAAAAGTTTTTGGGGAGCATATTCAGTCTCAAAGTTTGGCGTTAAAGGCTTAGCAGAAATTTTTAAAGACGAGCTTGAAACAACCACCAATATTAAAGTATTTAATTTTGATCCGGGGAAAACAAGAACTAATATGAGGGCATCAGCCTATCCGGCAGAGGATCCCAATACTTTGAAATCTCCAAAAGAATTAATAGATTGCTATTTATGGTTCTTTAACAAAGAAAGCTCTAGCTCACCACAAAGCTATTTTGAATTTTTAGAGCTTTCTAATCACTTGAATTCCAATGATTAAACTCAGCTAAGTCCTCTAGGGACTAAACTGTCAATAAGCTTTTTTTACTTTCCATACTCTTGAAGCTCTTTTATTTGAGATTCTGTTAAATTTGCACAAGCTCCCTCTCGGAGAGTAGAGGGTAAAAAAATTGGCCCAATTCGAACTCTCTTGAGTCGACTCACCTCTAAATCCTGAGATTCAAAAAGCTTTCGGACTTCTCGATTCTTTCCTGTAAGCATGCATACTGAAAACCACTGATTAGAGCTTTGTTTTTCTCCAGGCACTACATCAGAAAATTTATGAATTTCATCCTCAATGATTACACCTGCTAGCATATTTTTTTTCTTTTGCTCATCAAAATTTCCTCTAGCTCTAACAAGATATTCTCTATCAACCTCAAAGGATGGATGCATTAGTTGATGCGCCAAGGTTCCATCATTAGTAAATAGCATTAGCCCTGATGTATTGATATCAAGCCGACCCACAGCTATCCAATCAGGTTCGTTATGAGTTTTGGGTAAATAATCAAAAACTAGCTTTATTTTTTTTTCGTCTTTGCGTGCAGATAAAACGCCAGGAGGTTTATTTAGCATGATAACTTTTAGATCTGCAATTCTGAAGCTGACTTTTTTTCCTTCACAGTAAACTTCATCAGACTCTGAGACCTTTGCACCAAGTTCAGCAACATCCCCATTCACAAGGATTTTTCTATCTTTAATAAGCTGCTCACATGAACGTCTTGAACCCAAGCCAGCTTGAGCTAAATATTTCTGCAAGCGCAGCATTTCTTAACCTGCTTCTAGATGATCTAACGCATCCTCTACTGGAAGAGATTCTGGCAGCGGAGGTAAATCATTTAATGTTTTTAAATTTAAATCATTTAAAAATATCTTAGTGGTCTCATAAAGAGCCGGTCGGCCAGGGGCATCTCTGTAGCCAGCTGTTTTAATCCACTCTCTATCAAGCAGGGATCTAATCATTTGACTGCTAACACTAACGCCGCGAACATCCTCAATATCCCCTCTAGTCACAGGTTGCTTATAAGCAATGATCGAAACAGTTTCCATCAATGCTTTGGAAAGTCTGTTCGAATTATCATTCCACAAAGGATACAAATAATCTCCATACTCATTCTTGATCTGCAAGCGGAATCCAGATGCAACCTCTTTAATCTCCAATGCGCTGCTAAGATAGCGCTCTTCAAGAGCATTGATTGCAATTTTAATCTTAGGCAACTCTGCGTCTATATTTTGAGTTCCAAGCAAAGATCTTATTTCTGAGAGCCTCATAGGTCTTCCAGCTCCAAATAAAATAGACTCAACAATATTGGTTAAATTTTCTGAAGTATTCATTTAGTGAAACCCTCTGTTTGTAGATTTAATGTAAAGCTGGTTAGAATCTTCGTTCTGAATCAATTCAACATGCCCATCCTTGGCAAGGTCCAATGATGCTAATAATGAAACAACCACTCCTTGGTTGCCCTCTTGTTTTTGATAAGTTTGAAAGAATTGAATTACATTCTGTCTGCTTAAAATAGATAGAATTAACGCGATTCTATCTTGTGTAGACAGCTCCTCAAACCGAATCTCATGATGAGCGGAGAATTTTGGTCTCGTGGATGCTTCCTGAAAAATTTCTGCAAGTTCGCTAGCACTAATTTCAATTTTAGGGCTCTGCTCTCGAAAAGTTGGCAGGGCTGCTGATGCAATAAAAAAATCTCTGTCTACTCTCGGGAGATTGGAAATAGATTCCGATGCTGACTTAAATCTTTGATATTCTTGCAATCTCCTAATTAACTCTGATCTAGGATCTTGCTCTTCCTCTTCCTCCTCTGACTGAGGAATGAGCATTCTAGACTTTATCTGAGTCAAAGTTGCTGCCATAACAAGATAATCTGCAGCTAATTCAATTTTTAATGCATCCATTAAATCAATGTATTGAATGTATTGTCCTGTGATTTCTGATAAATCTAGGTCTAAAATATCTATGTCTTTTTTCTGAATGAGATAAAGCAACACATCCATTGGGCCAGAAAAATCTTCTAAATAGATTTCCAAGGCTTCTGGCGGTATAAATAGATCCTCAGGTAACTGAGTCATAGCCTCCCCTTTAAAAAGAGGGAATTCTAGTTGCGCTTGAGCCTTCATAAGTTCAATAAATACAAGATAGGGTCATTGTAAGCTCTTTTTAACACAACATCTTGTGATTTCGAAGAAAAATGTTGATTTCAAGGCTTTAACAGAACATTTAAAAAATCATAACTTGATTCAGCAAAGGCTACTTTTTTTATTTAATTGCATTAAGATTTCTTCTTATGGAATCTATTTACCACACAGACAATACTAGAATTGTTGAAAAGTTCGATTTAATAACACCGAATGATGTTATTGCTGCTCATCCAGTTACCGATGATATTGCAAAGCTAGTTTATGGAACAAGGCATGAAATAAGCCAAGTTCTTCATGGAAAAGATGATCGTATGATTGTTGTATGTGGTCCATGCTCAATTCATGATAAAAAATCTGCCATGGAGTATGCTCATTTACTTTTAAAGGCTAAGGAATCTTTTCAATCAACGCTCTTGATTGTCATGCGAGTTTATTTTGAAAAGCCCAGAACAACTGTTGGCTGGAAAGGGTTGATCAATGACCCTGATATGGATGAAAGTTACAATGCCAACAAGGGTTTAATGCTTGCTAGAGAAATCTTGAAAGAGATCACAGATATTGGGTTGCCAGTGGGAACAGAATTTTTAGACCCTATTTCACCCCAATACGTTGCTGATTTAGTCTCATGGGGAGCTATTGGAGCTCGAACTGCTGAGAGTCAATCCCATAGAGAACTCGCCTCAGGAATCTCTTGTCCAATGGGGATTAAAAACGGAACAACTGGCGCATTAAAGCCTGCCATAGATGGAATTCAAGCTGCCAATCATCCACACGTATTCTTCTCAAATACCAAAGATGGTCGAGTTTCTATATACAAGACATCTGGAAATTCAGATGCACACATCATTTTAAGAGGTGGGAAAGAACCTAATTTTGAAGACGCAGAAATACAAAAAACATTAACTGCTTTGACTGAGGCTGATGTGAATGAATCTATTATGGTCGATGCCAGTCATGGCAATAGCCAGAAAGAGTTTAAAAAACAAAAGGAAGTTGTTAACAACTTAGCTCTCCAGGTCTCCCAGGGAAATGGTGCGTTAAGAGGTTTAATGCTGGAAAGTCATTTAGTCGAAGGTAATCAAAAAATTACAGAAAATCTTACGTACGGTCAAAGCATCACTGATGCTTGCATGAATTGGTCTGATACTCTGGAATGCCTTCAACGCATGAGCGAAGCTGTTCAACAGAGGCGAGGATAGTTGAGCAAGGAGCACTTTACATTTTCCGCCCAAGAAGCTGAAACCCTTGGCATTGAAACTGCTGTTGTCTTAGCTGCAGCGAAAGAACTCAGCACTGAGAGCATGGCAGAGCAAGAAATTGTGCGTGTCTTGCAAGATAGTTTAATATTTTTAGATAACGCAAAAATCGCAGCAAATATCCATAGATTAATTGGCTTAAAACTTATCAAGCCTGCAACACAAGAGTCTCATCAGCCTCCTCAACAGGCTCAAGTGTATAAGTTGAAATTACCAAGTAACAATATTGTAGCCAGCAGAAAAAAACTTGAGGGCGCTTGGAATCCATCTATACAAGCCTATGAAGTATTAAGCATGGGAGGAATCAATAGAATTTTTATTGATAATAAAATTAATGAATTTAAAATGTACTGGTTAGAAAAGAATCAGCTTCGAGATAACTGGAATGTATTATTTGTTGATTTCATCAGAAGAGAATGGGTTAAAGAGAATTCAGGAAACAAAGGCTTGCCTGTATGCATTGATGATTTATGGACCCCTTCTTCCGATGTATTTGATATTCTTGAGTTAGCTCATGTTTCCAAAGTAGATGCTTTAAAACATCTGAAGGAGTTTATACTGTATTGGAAAGAGAATGGAACAGCCTTAAGATCTTGGAATTCAAAGTTTGTTGACTTTGTTAAGAGGAAAGAATTGATTGGGTCTTACGAAGAAAAAAATGACAAAAAAACTAAAAGACATAATGAGCCAGGAGAATTTACACAAAAATTCGACGAAAGGACCAAAGATGGATCGTGGGCTGAAAACCTCGAGCTCTGATCGACAAAAATTTGTTGATGCCATTGATAATTTGTTTTTAAAACTTGAACTTTCCTATCACTATCAATTTTATAAAGTATTTGGAACAGACGAGAGATTGAGTGAAGCAAAAAGACTCTGGGCGGAAAGCTTAAAAAAATTCCCTCCCTCCGGCATAGATCATGCGGCAGAAGTTGTTATTCAATCAAATGATTACCTTCCTACGCTGACCGAGGTCATTAAAGCATGTGGAGATTCGATAGAATCGCTAGATATTCCATCGGTGCAAGAAGCATTTATAGAGGCACAAAAATCTTTTTCTCCAAGACAAGAATTTCCTTGGACTGCTCCCATTATCTATTGGGCGGCACGAGAAGTAGGCTGGGATATTGTTAACTCACCGAATAATGCAAATGCTTTAAAAGCTTTCTCAAAAGTATATTTCCGTCTGATAAAGGAAATGGGCACTGGTAAGTCTTTTGATATTAACCTGAAGGATATCCAAGATGTTGCAGAGCCACTAGACTTGGATCTTCTGGCAAGCCTGAGAAAAAAACATGATATATAATTTGTAAAGTGTACTTTACAAAATTCATGAACTATAATAATTTTCTTTTTTCTAAGACTGGATAAAGGTAAATACAAAAAATATGTCAAAAAACGTAAGGATTTCACTCTATATACTTATCCCCATAATCATTTGGATGATTTCTGGTCAATTTGTTGACGACTCTACTCCTAAGATTAAGGAGAGAAATGGACTCACCTCTGTAATCATTGCCGAAAGTTCTGCTGCTTTTTTTGCTCCTAAAATTACTTTAAATGCATCTGCTACATCTGAAAAAAGAGTTAGGGTTATGGCAAAAACTTCCGGTGAAGTCATGCCACACAATATTTCTCAAGGTCAGTGGGTTAATAAAGATCAAGTGCTATGCAAACTTGGTGTCGTGGAACTTAATAGAACTGAAGTAAAGGCTCCTTTTAGAGGTTACATCGAAAAAATCATCAAGCCTGGTAATTTATTAAGTAGAGGAGAAGTCTGTGCTGTAATTATTGAGCTGGATCCCTTAACTTTTGTTGCAGAAGTTCCGGAGGCAGATATTAAGAGCGTTGTCCAAGGTCAAAGTGTTTCGATCAAACTTGCAACCGGAGAAATAATTACTAGCAAGCTCAGCTTTGTATCAAAAAGTGCCACCGCCTCAACAAGAAGCTTTAGAGTCGAGGTGGAGGTAAAAAATCCCCAAGGCTCAATTAGGAATGGAATTACAGGCACCATGGAAATTACGACCAACAAAATTCTTGCTAATAAAATATCTCCATCTATTTTGCTTCTCTCTGATGAAGGTATTTTAGGTGTAAGAAAAGTTAATGCTGATAATATTGTTGAGTTTCTTCCCATAAGTATTATTGAAGATACCGAAGAGGGAATTTGGGTTTCAGGAATACCTAACTCAACTAATCTAATAGTTAGAGGCCAAGGTTTTGTTGAAAACGGTCAAACTGTTGAGGTAACTCAGCTATGATTGGAATAGTAGATTTTGCTTTATCAAAAGCAAAAACTACCCTTGCTTTAGCTCTAGTTATAATTATTGCTGGCTCCTATGCAAGATCAAGCTTAGGTGTTGCCGCTGAACCAAATATTCAATTGCCTCTGGTGAGTGTTTCAGTCTTTCTAGATGGAGCTTCTCCAAGTGATGCCTCAAGATTAATCGCACGGCCATTAGAAACAAGGTTAAGAAGTGTTCCTGGCATCCAAGAACTCTCTTCGTCTGCTCGTCTAAGCTATGCAAGAATCGTTGCAGAATTTGAGGTTGGGTATGACATAGACACTGCTCTCAACGACATAAAACAAGCAGTTGAAGAAGTTAAATTCAAGCTTCCTAGGGAAGCAGAAGATCCTCAAATTAGAGAATATTCATTTGCAATGTTTCCAGTAATGAACCTCAGTTTAGTGGGCTCAGCCTCTTTAAGACAGAAAGTTTTTATTGCAAGGGAATTGCAAGATAGATTAGAAGCAATTAGTGAAGTGCTGGGTGCAGATCTTGAAGGTGCGCCCGAAGAAGTCCTTGAGGGAGTTATTGATAAATCCAAAATGGAAACATATGGAATTACTCTCAGGCAGCTTTATACCGCAATTAGCAATAATAATGTAATTATTCCTGGAGGCTCACAAGATACAGGCTCTGGAAAATTTAATATTGAAGTACCAAGTATTTTTGAAACTGCAGAAGATGTATACAACATTCCGATTAAAGTCACTCAAGATGCTGTCGTCACATTAAGTGATATCGGAGAGATCAGAAGAACTTTTAAAGATTATTCTTCATTCGCAAAAGTTAATGGCGAAGACGCTGTCACGCTCGAGATAAGATTGCGAGTTGGCGCCAATGCTCTTGATGCTAAGGCAGAAATTATGAAGGTCAAAGAGGAATTTGAAGCAACTTTACCCCCAAATCTTTCAATAGTTCGAACCAATGATGAGACTGTATGGGCTGAGGTCATGATTTCTGAATTAGAAGGAAACATTATCACAGCAATATTTTTGGTCATGGTTTTGGTGATTGCAAGCATGGGGCTTAGGGTTGGACTTCTGGTTGGTCTGTCTATACCTTTTTGCTTTCTGCTTACCTTTGTTATTTTAAAAATGGTTGGGATGGAATTTAATTTCTTGGTCATGATGGGCTTATTGCTAGGTTTAGGGATGCTGATCGATGGAGCGATAGTAGTAACAGAATATGCAGATAGAAAAATATCTGAAGGCTTGGATCGCAAAGAAGCATATCGGCTAGCATCTAAAAGAATGTTTTATCCAATTCTATCTTCAACTGCAACTACCATAGCTGCATTTACACCTTTAATTTTTTGGCCAGGGTTTACTGGTCAATTTATGAGCTATCTTCCACGAACTGTATTTATTGTTTTAAGTGCCTCACTTGTATATGCAATGATTGTTACGCCTGTAGTTGGGTCAATATTTGGTCAAAGAAGATCAACATTGGTGTCTGGCGAAAGTGAGCAAACCGGAGAGGTAATATTCGATAAAATTTCAAGCGTATATGGTAAGGCGCTGAAGAAATTTGTTAAAAATCCTGGGGAAACACTTATTGCTGTAGTAATGCTTTTGTGGTTTTTTGGTTTTGCGATGTACGGTAATTTTAATAAGGGCACTCTATATTTTGCTGAAGTTGAGCCAGTTGCAGCAGAGATTTCAATTAGAGCAAGAGGAAATTTTTCTGCGAATGAGTCTAAAGAGATCATGGAAGTCGTTGAGGCTAAAATATTAGAAGTACCAAACATTGAAAACCTATATTTAACGACTGGATCCCAATGGTTTAACTCAGGGGGAGACACCATGGCCAGAGGTTTCATGGAAGTCGTTGACTCAAAATATAGGAATCGCACTGGGTATGACATTATTGATCAGGTAGAAGAGGTTACCTCTAATATTCCCGGAATAATTGTTGAAGTTACTCCCGAGGAGGGAGGGCCATCATTTGGCTCCCCAATTGAATTAGGTATCTTTGGCGATAATGAGGCTGCTGTTGCAAGAACAACAGAAATAATAGAGCAGTACATGAAGAATGATGTCATTGGTTTGGCTAATATTAGATCTACCCTGCCCTATTCGTTGATTGAGTGGAGGGTTGATGTTGATAAGCAAAAGGCTGCTCAGCTTGGGGTCAGCATCTCTGATATAGGTGCCTTGGTTCAAATGCTTACTAATGGTTTTAAGGTCGGCGAATATAGGCCCGATGATTCAAAGGACGAAATTGAAATTAGGGCAAGATTTAGCGCTCAGATGAGATCATTGAGTGGAGTTGAGGATCTAAAAGTTAATTCAATTAATGGCCTGATTCCTATTAGTACCTTTATTAAGTTAGTGCCTACAGAAAATCGTCAGTCAGTGGTCAGAAGAAATGGAAAATTTTTTCATGAAATAGGCTTGGCAACTGCTTCTTCTGAATTTTTGGTTTCCGCGAAAGTACAAGAAATGAGAGAGTGGCTAGCAAAACAAGAATTTGAAAAAGGGATCACAACCAAGTTTAGAGGGATGCAAGAAGAAACCGAAGAGGTGACTGAATTTCTAGGTATTGCGGCCTTGACTGCTCTAGCTTTAATGTTAATTTTACTGGTCACTCAATTTAATAGCTTTTATCAATCGACATTAGTTTTAAGTGCAGTTTTTATGTCGATAGTAGGTGTGCTGATTGGGTTATTGATAACAGGCAAACCATTTAGCACTACCATGACAGGGATTGCCATTGTTGCCTTGTCTGGAATAGTGGTGAATAACAACATTGTATTAATCGATACATTTAATCGCCTCAAAGAAGAATTTCCAAGCTTATCCAGGGAAGATGTTGTAATAAAAACTTGCAGGCAGAGATTAAGACCAATCTTGCTAACAACTGCTACAACTATTTTTGGGCTTATGCCATTAGCCATGGGGCTGAGCATAGATGTCATAGGAAGAGAAATTATAGTTGGAAGTCGAGTGGTTGGTTGGTGGGGAGCGCTAGCATCCTCAATTGTTTTTGGGCTGGCTTTTAGTACAGTACTTACCCTGATCTTCACTCCCGCAGCATTGGTAATTCCCTCAAGAATAAAAGCATGGATGCAAAATAGGTATGATTTATTTAAGCCTACAAGTTAAGTGCTGAAAAAAATAGCATAAGTTACAATAAACAATGACAAAAAAAGATACAGTAAACTTTGAGGCTTCTTTAAAAAAACTCGAGCAAATTGTTGGCAAGCTTGAAGATGGAGATATTAGCTTGGAAGATAGCGTTAAATCTTTTGAAGAAGGCATTGGTCTAGTAAAAGAATGCCAAAAGCAACTCTCCGAGGCAGAGCTAAAGGTCAAGAAACTTTTAGACAATGGCGAAACAGTAGATTTAGAAGATTAAATACACAACATGCCCTCCTCTTTTCTATCTGAATGTAAACAGAAGGTTTTAAATAGAATTGAATCTCTGCTCGTCAATAAAGATCAAATCACATCCTCAATGCGCTACTCTGCACTTGCAGATAGTAAATGCATAAGAGCAGGTTTAGTATTTGCATCCGGAAAGCTTGAGGGACAGCTTGATGAAGTTGGATTAACTGATATTGCAACTAGCATTGAGTTAATGCATTCCTATTCCTTGATTCATGATGATCTGCCAGCCATGGACGATGATGGTATGAGACGAGGACAGCTATCTAATCACGTTAAATTTAATGAAGCTACTGCCATTCTAGCTGGAGATGCCTTGCAAGCTCTAGCATTCGAGACCATTGCTTCGTCTAAAAGCATAACAGATGCACATAAGGTAGAGGCTGTTAGAATGCTAGCTGCAGCTTGTGGGCACCAAGGAATGGTTTTAGGCCAACAATATGATTTAGACGCAGAAAAAAATGAATTATTAGATATAGAGTTAATTCATTCACTTAAGACCGCAAAATTAATCCAAGTTGCTTTAACTATGCCGTATTTAGGAAATGAAATGCATAAAAAAACACAGGTACTGCTAGATAGTTTGGGTGGAAAGATTGGTCTTGCATTTCAAATTATGGATGACGTATTAGAAGTTTCCTCAGACACTGTCACACTTGGAAAAAGTAACTTGTCTGATATCACTAATAAAAAAATGACATATGTCAGTGTTTATGGCGTTGAGGAATCCATTCAAAAAGCAGAAGCTCTTTCTAATTTCTGTGTTAAACAAATACAAGAAAATTTTGAAATTGATAAAGCGAGAGAATTAATTGAATTGACGCATTTAATGGTATCTAGATCTAACTAGCATGAAGATATTTTCAGAAATACCCACAGAGATTCCAGTAACCACTGTATTAAATAAGATACTTGTACCTGCTGATATTAAGAATCTTTCATCTATTGAGCTTAAAACTTTAGCAGATGATGTAAGAGCACATATGCTTTATTCGGTTGGTCAAAGCGGAGGTCATCTTGGTGGTGGCCTGGGCGTCGTAGAACTAACAGTTGCATTACAGTATTTATACAATACTCCTGAAGATAAGATAATTTGGGATGTAGGTCACCAAGCTTATCCTCATAAAATTCTTACTGGTAGAAAAGATGAATTAACAACTATTCGGCATAAAGATGGTTTAGCCCCTTTCCCCTCTAGGGCAGAAAGTCCTTACGATGCTTTTGGCGTAGGCCATTCAAGCACTTCGATTAGTGCAGCGTTAGGAATGGCAATTGCAAATGCAGAGAATGATAAAAAAGTTGTTGCTGTGATTGGAGATGGTGCTATGACCGCAGGAATGGCATTTGAAGGATTGGCTCATGCTGGTCATATTAAGTCTGATATGTTGATTATTCTTAATGATAATGACATGTCCATATCCGAAAATGTTGGGGGTCTAAATAATTATTTTTCAAGAATTTGGGCATCAAAGCTTTATAAAGGAATTAGAAAAAGCGGAAAAGGTTTTTTAGAAAATCTTCCACAAGCCCATCACATTGCTAGAAAGGTTGAAACTCAAATGAAAGCAATGGTTGCGCCTGGGAGTATTTTTGAAGAATTAGGTTTAAATTATATTGGTCCAATAGATGGTCATAACATCAATGAGTTAATTTCTGTGATTGGTAACCTCAAGGACTTTGATGGTCCGCAGTTTTTACATGTGATAACAAAAAAAGGTGCTGGTTTAGATCCTGCAGAAGCAGACAGAATAGGTTTCCATGCTATAGGAAAAATCAAGCCATTAGATGCAGCCAAGAAAAAGAATGGTCCAAAATACCAAGATGTTTTTGGCCAATGGATTGTGGATATGGCCAAGCAAGATGGGGATTTAATAGCTATCACTCCAGCCATGAGAGAGGGGTCAGGCCTTGTAAACTTTAGCAGGGAGTTTCCTGAAAGATTTTTTGATGTTGCTATTGCCGAGCAGCATGCGGTAACCCTTGCGGCAGGAATGGCTTGTGAAGATAAAAAACCTGTAGTTGCTATCTATTCAACCTTTCTGCAACGTGCTTATGATCAATTAATACATGATGTAGCATTACAAAATCTAAACGTACTTTTTGCAATTGATCGAGCGGGATTAGTTGGTGAAGATGGTCCCACTCACTCTGGAAATTATGACCTTACATATCTTCGATGTATCCCAAATATGATAATTGCTGTTCCAGCAGATGAAAATGAGACTAGGAAATTACTAACCACTGCTTTTATGCATCAAGGGCCAGCTGCCGTAAGATATCCGAGAGGTGGGGGAATTAACTCTGCCATAGAGCTTGAGCTAAACCCTCTTGAGGTAGGTAAAGGCAGGGTAATAAGCAAGAAACAATCAGAAATACTTGTGCTTAATTTTGGAGCACTGATTTCAACCTCACAAGAAGTGGCAGAAGAACTAGATGCTACCTTGCTAGATATGAGGTTTGTCAAACCATTAGATGAAGATTTAATAACAGAACACTCAAAAGATAAGAAAATTATCATCACTATTGAAGATGGAGCTATATCAGGTGGAGCAGGATCAGCGGTGAATGAATGGGCTCAAGAAAATAAGATTAAATCTCAAATTGTTATATGCGGCATTCCAGATAAATTTATTGAGCATGCAAGTCGAGAAGAGATGATTGAAATGACTGGCCTTGATACAAAAGGAATTCTTGCCAAGGTAAAAGACTACTTATCTTAAGTGGCCCATCTTATCTCTCTTGGTATCAAGATAGTTTTTATTCTTTTCATTTTCACCTTCATGAAGAGAAGTTCTCTTGGTGACACTGATGCCAACCTCTTCTAATGCGCTAACTTTTTTTGGATTATTCGTCAGAAGGTTTACAGAAGAAATTTTAAAATGTTGCAGAATATCTAAACAGATATTGTATTCTCTTAAATCAGGAGCAAATCCCAATAATTCATTCGCTTCTACTGTGTCATGACCTTGATCTTGAAGAGCATATGCCCTGATTTTATTCACCAACCCAATCCCTCTACCCTCTTGTCTTAAATAAAGAAGAATGCCTGATTTATTTTCCGCTAGCATTTGTAACGCTGCCTGTAATTGAGGGCCACAATCGCACCTCAAGCTATGCAGTGCGTCGCCAGTTAAGCATTCAGAATGAACTCTACACATTACCGCATCCTGCTGTTGAACATCGCCAATAGTTAAAGCGAGATGATCTTTGCCGTTAGGCTCTTCAAAAGCTGAAATAGTAAAATCACCGAACTTTGTTGGTAATTGTGATTCAGATATAAACTTACAACTATTCAATTGATTAAATTAAGAAAAAAAGTGAAAAGATTATAACACCTGCAAAGAGTCCGGCGAGCAAGTCATCGAATAGAATACCCCAACCTCCTTTTATATTTTCATCCACCCAAGAAATTGGCCAGGGTTTCCAGATATCAAATAATCTAAATAGCGCGAATGCTCCAAAATAAGCAAGTGCTGTGTGAGGAACAAATGCAAGGGCGACTAATACTCCAGCTACTTCATCAATAACAATAGACGAATGATCATCAGAATCACTGTCTTTGTTTACCTCTGCGCAAACATACCAAGATAAGAGGATAAATAATGGCAGTATTAGCCATATCCATGTATGAGCATTGGGAAGGAAAAACCAGAGCAGAGCTCCCACTAAACTTCCCCAAGTTCCAGGGGCAGGTCTCAGCAAACCGATGCCAAACCAGGTAGCAAGAAGGTGAGTTGGTTTTCTTAGATTTGGAAAATGCATGTTAGCTAAAATGATCCCAATTTTTAATTGATTTAAAAGGGTTGTTGAGAACTCTTAGCTTCGTCCCTTTTATTACCCCAATAGTATGGCATTTTTTTCTAATAGATTTGATTTCGCTTTGAAGTAAATGTATTTTTTGAGGAGGCACTGTAAATAACAACTGGTAATCATCGCCAAATTCAAGACACTGCCTTTTAAGCTTGTTATCAGCGACAGGAACTTGATCAATATCTATCTCACATCCAACTCCAGATCTAGCAATTAAATGAGAAAGATCTTGAATGATTCCATCAGATACATCTATTGCTGCAGATGCATGTCTAGCTATTGTTTGCCCAAGAAGGATCTGCGCTTTTGGAAAGAGATAAGGCTTAGTTTTTGCATTAACTAAAGCTGAAGACCTGAATTCACGCAGTCCAAGATAGGCTTGGCCTAATTGACCTGAGATACATAACAGATCGCCTGGTTTAGCCCCTGACCTTAAGAGAATATTTTTAAATGGTTTTCCCAGAACAGTAACGCTAATCTGCAAGGGTCCTTTCGCTAAATCACCGCCAATTAAAGGAAATTTGTGCTCAGTTGAGACTTTTTGTAGTCCCTTTTTGAATTCCTTCATCCAATTTAAGTCGATTTGCGGCATTACCAACGATAGATTGAATGCAATAGGAGTTCCACCCATTGCAGCAATATCACTGAGTGCTGTGCTCACAGCCCTGTATGCAATTGCTTTGGGAGGCATAGATTTTAAAAAATGAATCCCTTGAACAGAAGTATCTGTGCTGATTAAGAGCCTAGATTTTGATGCAAGAATTGCGCAGTCATCGCCTACTGCTAAATCAATGCCATTGGATTTTAAATAAGAAGCACCTATACCAGATAGGTACTTCTTAATAATTGTGAATTCTGAATTTATCTTAACTTGGGTATCTTTCAAACAAGCCTGATGCGCCCATTCCTCCACCAACACACATGGTGACTACACCAAATTGCTTGTCTTGATTTTGAAGTTCGCGAACAATATGACCCACTTGTCTAGATCCTGTCATGCCAAATGGATGGCCGATAGAAATAGAGCCACCGTTTACATTAAGCTTATCCATTGATATTCCAAGCTGATCTCTGCAATAAGCTACCTGAACTGCAAAAGCTTCATTCAGCTCCCAAAGGTCAACGTCATCAACGCTCATGTTATGAGAATTTAAAAGTTTTGGCACTGAGAACACTGGGCCTATACCCATTTCATCTGGCTCACATCCCATGGTAGTAAAACCTCTAAAATATGCCAAAGGCTTTAAACCTTGCTCAAGTGCTTTTTCTTCGCTCATGATCAATGTCACAGATGCTCCATCGGATAGCTGAGAAGAATTACCAGCAGTGACTGTTCCATTTTCTGGATCAAAGACTGGTTTTAAGCCAGACAATGCTTCCATGGTAGTTCCAGGTCTGTTGCACTCATCTTTATCAACCACATAATCAACTTCTTTTGAGTCACCTGTCTCTTTATTCATCAACATCATCTTTGTTGCCATAGGAATAATTTCATCGCTAAATTTTCCAGCTTCTTGAGCTGCTGCAGTTCTTTTCTGGCTCTCAAATGCTATTTCATCTTGAGCTTCTCTTGAAACGTTATAACGCTTAGCAACAGTTTCTGCAGTCATGCCCATTGGGTAGTAGATTCCAGGATGCTCTTCAGCTAATTTAGGGTTAACAAACTCATGCATGTTGTTGTTGCCTGAAAGCATAGTGATTTGCTCTACACCGCCAGCAATTATAGTATCGTAACAACCTGCCATGATCTGACTTGCTGCCATAGAAATAGTCTGAAGACCTGAAGAACAATATCTGTTAACAGTCGTGCCACCAGTTGTCATTGGTAGGTTGGATAGCACAGCTGCATTTCTTCCAATGTTATGACCCATGGGTCCTTCTGGGTTACCACAGCCCATAATAATATCTTCAACCATCGCTGGGTCTAGATTAGGGTTTCTATCAAGCATCCCATTAATAATGTGTGCCAACATATCGTCGGCACGAGTGATGTTAAATCCACCTCGATGCGATTTTGCTAAGCCTGTTCTAACACTGTCTACGATTACTGCGGTTTTCATTGTTTTACTCCAAAAATAGTAGTGTTTATTCTAAACGATCGTCTTCATTACTTAAAGACTTATACCAATTTGGAATCAGATCAATATTAAGCTCTTTTGCTTTGGTAAAAATATACGGCAGCGTGATTGGGCTAAAAGGCAGGACGATTAAAATACCCAGGCCAAGATTTTTTAATATTTGCTGCAATTGGGAGTTGGCAATTTCTAGCTCTTCCTCTGAAACAGACCCTTCAGCAAATTTAATGTAGGTATCAAGCATTTTCTTGTTTTCTCTGTTCTCAGTCAGAAAACTATCCTGAAGCTTGGATAAGGTCTTGTTAAATCTTTTGGTAAATATTTTCATGTAAAAAAAAGCCCGGAATCAATCCGGGCTTTAGTATAACTATTTAGCTAAGAATTAAAAATTCCTGCCAAAATTAATGCCCCAGATTTTAGGATCAATGGCCACACCATTTTGGAAGCCTCCAACCGTTACATCTGTTGAGTAGTAATTGTAAGTATGATCAACATCGCCTAAGTTTCTTACGTAAGCTCCTACATACCACTCTTCGCTAGCTGGAGTATATTTTATTGATAGATCTGTAAGACTTACGTCTTCAATATACTCTCTTTTTCGATTGTAAATAGTACTGTAATAATCATCTCTGTAAGAATGATCTGCTCTTAATGTCCATGTACCTTTTTTAGTATCAATGAACTTGGTGATTCCAAGGCGCCAGTTAAGCTCAGCATTACCAGGCAATGAGTTTCCACTTAGATCTTGCGCTACACCATCGCTTGCTGGGCAAGGCAATGTAGTTGAATCCAAACCAAAGAATGGAACAGTACAAAGTGGTCCAAATGATTTATAAATAGTGCCAGCATCTGTTGGTTGATAAAGAACCAATGCGCCTAATAGAGGGTTTGATGCAGCCAATCCAAGTGAACAGCTAGGTGAAGGAGCGGCTTGTCCCAAAAAGACCAATGGATTACATCCAGCAGCCAATGGTGCAAAGTCAGATAGAAATCCAGTTGCGCCAGCAGGAAGAGGCAATGTCTTCGTTGCAGCATTTGGGTTTAAAGGATCTATAGCTTGAAAATCATCAACTGTTGCACTTGTTTTTGAAACAAATCCATCAATCATGAGTGTTGAACTTAAGAAGAATGTAAATTCAGCCTCAACACCTTCAATGGTTGCATCGGCATTAGAGTTTAATGATGCTCTATTCACAATTTTAGAAAGCTGAAGGCCCTCATAGTCATTGGCGTAAGCAGAAACATTCAAGAGCAAAGCTCCATCCATTAGAGTATTTTTCATACCAATCTCTAATGTGTTTGCGATCTCAGGATCAAAAGTTGTTAAACCAACAATATCAGTGGTGTTAAATCCACCAGGTTTGAAACCTGTTGAGTATGTTGCATAAATCATTTGATTATCATTTAAAGCATGATCAATACCAATCTTGTAAGTAGACTCATCTGATGCATAAGATCTAGGAACTGGATTTGGCTTCACTTGACCATAATAGCCTGCACCTAGATTCTGAAGATCAAGCAATGAATTAAATGCAAAGTCATTGATCTCAAATTCTGTGTATCTGCCACCAAGCGTGACGTTTGTGACATCGCTTAAAGCAAAGTACATTTCACCGTAGACAGCTTTAGAATTTCTATTGAGGTTACTGTCTGCATGGAAGTGCTTCTGCCAAGGCGGAAGTGTTACTTTAGCTGCTGCTGTAGCAGCCGCTGCATTTGCTGCGCCGGCTAAGACTGCACCTTGCGCTTGCGCTGGAGGAATAAGTCCAGCCAATACACCTTGCGTAACTTGAGCGCTAACCACTGGCAATGCGCCAAAGTAATTAACCCAGTATGGTGCTCCACCATAGCCTGCACTTGCAGGAGAGAATATGGTATTCGGTCCAGAGGATACGTTGCCCCAATACTCCATGTAAGGAGTGGCAATACCGTAATTAGTTTCGCTTTGACTGTCGAGGTGAAAGAAGCCGAGAGTAAAGTTAAAAGCTCCATCGTAGTCAGAGGTAAACCTTAACTCTGTTTGTTCCCACTCAGAGTCATTGGTAGATCTATCTACAGCTCTATCAGATGAAAAAGTTTTTTCACCTCTACCCATGTTGCCTTTTGTTGGGTCATAGAACAAATTAGCTTTTATAGGCCCTAGTTGAAAAGGAACCACACTAACTGCATGATCGTAATCTGCATAATCTTCATACTGTCTTGTGTGGTATGAATAAGTAAAAGTCATGTTCATGGTGTCAGAAAGAGCACTATCAATTTCAAACACTGAGTTTTGCAATACAGTTTCATGCGTTGGGGTTGAATCAAGATCAACTGAGCGAATATCTGTTGAAGGATTATTTCTATATATTGTGTAGTCTAAAGAAGCGTTTTGGAACTGAAGGTATGGCACCCAATGCCCGTAACTTCCAGGAGACCACACAGCTTCCTGACCATTTTCAAATGGGCTACAACCATAGAATTTATCTTGCTTACAATATTGTCTAGCGGCTCTCATACGATTATCGTCTGCTTGAGTATTTTCATAGATCAAGCTAATTGTAGTGTCGTCAGAGTAATCCCACTCTAAGGACATTCTTCCTGACATAGTATTTCTGTCATCTAATTTTTGACCATTGTAAGAGTTAGTAACCATTCCACCTCTTTTCAAAGATGCAAATGCGAATCTAGAACGCAATGTATCTGATAACGGCAGATTAAATGCGCCTGATATTCTTGATGAGTCGTAGTCAGCTAGATCAACCTTAATGTTGCCTCCAACTTCACCGTCAGGTCTTTTAGTAACCATTTGAATTACACCACCGGTTGTTCCTGCTCCGAACAATGAACCCTGAGGCCCTCGAAGTACCTCGACGCGCTCTACATCATATAGCTCAGCTTCGTATAAACCTGAAGCAGATGCAGATTGACCATTCCAGAAATAACCAATCGCTGCACTGGTTGAATTACCAACAGCAAAGTTACCAATACCTCTAAGTGTTATACCAGAACCTGAGAATGCCCCTTTAGAAAAACCTAATGTAGGCACTGCAAACTGAAGATCCTCAAAATTTTCGATCTGCTTAACTTCTAAATCAGAGCCAGTGATAGCTGTGATCGTAATAGCAGTATCTTGCAGACTTGTCTCTTTTCTTAAAGCGGTAACAACCACTTCTTCGACTTCTCTTTCAATAGAGCTGTCTTGAGCAAATGCTGGGATAGCACTAAATGAAAATAAAAATACAAAGGCACATAAAAACTTGTTCATAATCTTCCCCCTAAAGTTGATTAACTAGAACGTATACATAAGATAATATAGCTATGATTCGATGAATGCAATAATTTGCAAAGGTCAAATAAGCTTATAAAGAATGCTTATAAGGACTATAAAATAGACTTATTTTAGATCTGCAGAGCTTTTATTAAGAACTTGCCTGGCAACGATCAATTGCTGTATCTGCTGAGTGCCCTCAAAAATATCTAAAATCTTTGAATCTCGAGAGAATTTTTCCAGCAAATGATCTTCTGAGAAGCCCTGCATCGAGCAAATTTCAACACATTTTAACGATATCCTGTTGCCAATCCTGCCCGCTTTCGCCTTACCCATTGAGGCTTCTTTAGAATTTGGCATTTTATTGTCCATCATCCACGCAGATTTATAGACCAACAGCCTTGCTGCCTCAAGCTCAGCCTCTAACATCTCTAATTCATACTGGATTGCTGTTTGCTGCCCCATGGAAGCACCAAAATTATCTTCGTAGCCCTCTTCTGCCAGCAAAGCTCTTGTCATATCTAGCGCTGCTTGGCCTAGCCCAATGGCCATGCCTGCAACCATAGGCCTGGTATTGTCAAAAGTCTGCATCGCGCCGCCAAAAGATTTTTTTGCAGCATCAGCATCCATTTCTACTTCTTCTTTGCCACCAAGCAAGTTCTCACGAGGAATTCTGCAATTATCAAAGATTAAAGTAGCGGTATCCGAAGCTCTAATGCCTAATTTTTTCTCCAACCTTGCAACAGAAAAACCTGGAGTACCTTTTTCAACAATAAAAGATCGTATTGCTGTTTTTCCCATGGCCTTATTTAAAGTTGCCCAAACCACAACGCAATCGCAACGATCGCCGTCAGTCACATAGATTTTTTCACCGTTAATTACCCATTCATCGCCATCTAAGACTGCTGTAGTAGATATATTTTTGGAGTCTGATCCAGCTCCTGGTTCAGTGATAGCCATGGAGGCCCATCTCTTTCCCCATTTACTTTTTTGATCTGGATTACCCACCGCACTTATGGCCGCGTTGCCAAGACCTGTTCCTGGCCGAGCCAAGAATAATCCTACATCGCCCCAACACATTTGCTCCAATGAAATTACTGCCCAGAGATTTCTACCCTTTAGATCCATGGATTTGACTGAGTCGTCTCCCATAGCTGTTTCTTTTTGCGCTGCCGCTGCCTGATTTAACTGCTCCATTTCTACTGGGGGCTCATGCTCTGCTTTATCATATTTTCTTGAAATGGGGCGCAAGATAAACTCCGCTGCCATTCGCATGGTCTCTTGAGTTTTTTGTAACTGATTTGGTAATAATGGATGTATCATTTTAAACTCCTGCTCCGGCTTCAAAAATGCCAATTGCTCTTAAATTTCTATACCACAACTCTACTGGATGCTCATGAGTGAAGCCATGGCCTCCGAGTAATTGCACTCCGTCGGTTCCTATTTTCATTCCATGATGAGCAGCAAACCTATGAGTTAATGAAGCTTGTTTATGAAAATCTGCTCCTATATCTTTTAATGCTGCAGCCTTGTATACCATTAACCTCATGGCCTCAATTTCAATTGCCATATCAGCCACCAAAAAAGCCACAGACTGTCGATTAGAAATAGGTTCATCAAAGGCCACTCGCTCATTCGTGTATGGCACAACGTAATCTAAAATAGCCTGGCAGACTCCAAGAGCCATGGCTGACATGCCTATTCTTGATGAATCCAATAATTCTTGGAAATTAATAGAGTAATTATGGCCACCCAGTTTTTGAGAGGTCTTAATTTTACAATTAGATAGATTAATTTCTGATAAAGGCAATCCCTTTAAACCCATAAATTCTTTTGATGTAATTTCCAAACCTTCCGTATCTTTGTCCAAAACATATAAATTGGTTTCACCGCTTTCGCTTGTTGCAGAAATTAAAAAAGAAGTGGCCTCTTCTGCAAAAGCAATGCCTGTTTTGATGCCGTTGAGAATAAGCTCTTCCCCACTCTCATCAACCAACACTGTTGAGTTTGATGCGTTGCCCATGATGCTTGAATTATTTATTCCAAGGCCAACATGAAACATAGATCCATCAGAGTATTGTTTTAATAATTCTTTCTTTTGCTCTTCGCTTCCGTGCTCAGTAATAATTTTTGCGGTTAGCATCGGCAAAGATAGCGACATGGCTAAGGATAAATCTCCGTATGCCAATGCTTCCAAAGCAAGAGCTTGAGACGTTGCATCTTGGGCAATTTCCATGCCCCCATAGGCCTCTGGAATACCAAGAGATATTAAGTCTAGGTCTTTCATTTTGCCAAGAAGTTCGTCCGAAGGACGACCGGCTGCTTCCGCATCTCTGGCAATAGGTCGCATCTCAGTTTCTGCAAATTTTCTCAACATATCCCATGTCATTTGTTGCTCTTCGCTCATAGCAATATCAAAAGGATGCTCGGTCTTATAATCCTGCATAATAATTAGTGTTAACTTAGTAAATAAATTTTTGTAGCAGGTAAATATTAACACTTGAATGATTAACTGAAAGTGTTATGCGAAAATATAATATCTGTATCAGATCATCATGGTATTTTTTAATAAATGAGAAAAGCTGAAAGAGCCAAAATAGTTCTAGATATACTTGAGGCACATTACCCAAAAACTCCAGTGCCCCTGGATCACAAAGATCATTTCACCCTTTTGGTTGCTGTTTTATTGTCAGCTCAATGCACGGATGAGAGAGTGAATAAAGTAACCCCTAAACTGTTTGAGTTAGCTGATAATCCAAGAGATATGTGCGAGGTCAGCCCTGACACTATCTATAAAATTATAAGGCCATGCGGCTTAGGTCCAAAAAAATCAAAGGCCATTTATGATCTCTCGCATATTCTTTGCTCATCTTTTGATGGTCAAGTTCCAGCAGACATAAAAGCACTAGAAAAGCTTCCTGGAGTTGGTCACAAAACAGCATCGGTGGTAATCAGCCAAGGCTTTGGGCAGCCAGCATTTCCAGTAGATACTCATATTCATCGATTAGCTCAAAGATGGGGTTTAACCAAAGGAAAAAATGTAACGGAAACAGAAAGAGATCTAAAAAAGATTTTTCCAAAATCCTCATGGAATAAGCTTCATCTTCAAATTATTTTCTGGGGCAGAGAGTTTTGTCAGGCTCAACAGTGTCACGGCATTAAATGCGATATTTGCAGGGGAACATTTCCAAAAAGATCGAAACCTTTTTCCCACAAGAAGCCTTAGATAATTTAAAATATTATCTGAGTTAATTTATTAATTAAAACCTTTGGAGTACCCATGGAATCGCAATCAGATTCAATTTTTGCAAATTCACAAACAATCGAATTGTATGATCAAGAACTCTGGCAATCCATTGCCCATGAGTCTGTCCGTCAAGAGGAGCACATTGAGCTAATTGCATCCGAAAATTATGCAAGCCAGAGAATATTAGAGGCGCAAGGATCGGTGTTAACAAATAAATATGCAGAAGGATACCCTCATAAAAGGTACTACGGTGGATGTGAGTTCGTTGATATTGCCGAAGAATTAGCCATTAGCCGAGCAAAAGAATTGTTTAAAGCTGATTATGCAAATGTTCAGCCTCACTCAGGGTCATCTGCTAATGCTGCAGCCTTTTTAGCGATGCTTCAACCAAACGATACTATTTTAGGAATGAGCCTAGATCATGGGGGGCATTTAACCCATGGAGCAAAGGTTAATTTTTCTGGAAAAAACTACACAGCCTATCAGTATGGCCTTCACCCAGAGACTCATGACATTGACTACGATCAAGTAAGAGATCTAGCCAAAGAGCACAATCCTCAACTCATCATTGCAGGTTTTTCTGCATTTTCAGGAATTATTGATTGGAAGATTTTCAGAGAGATCGCAGATGAAGTAGGCGCCTATTTCCTTGTAGACATGGCGCATGTATCTGGTCTTATCGCTGCTGGCTTATATCCATCGCCAGTGCCTTATGCTGATGTTGTTACCTCAACCACCCACAAGACATTACGCGGCCCAAGGTCTGGCATTATTCTTGCTAAGAAGAATGAAGCACTTGAAAAAAAATTAAACTCTGCAGTGTTTCCTGGCTCTCAGGGTGGTCCACTTATGCATGTAATAGCTGCTAAGGCTGTCTGTTTTAAAGAAGCTCTTGATCCAGAGTTTAGAGTCTATACCCAAACCGTAATGGATCATGCAAAGCTAATGTGTGAAGTAATACAAAGTCGGGGCATTGATGTTGTTTCAGGAAAAACTGAAAATCATATTGTGTTGATGGATTTAAGAAGCAAAAATTTAACGGGCAAAGACTGTGAATTAGCTCTTGGGCAAGCCAACATCACCACAAATAAGAATGCCGTGCCAAATGATCCTCAGTCACCCTTTGTCACTTCAGGGATTAGGTTGGGAACCGCTGCTGTTACCACTCGTGGATTTGGAAAAGCAGAAATTGAAACCTTAAGTAACTGGATTTGTGACATAGCGCTGGACTTAGAAAATATGCAACAAATTAATGCTATCAAAGAACAAGTCGTTACAATGTGTAAAAGGTTCCCTGTATATAAATAATGTTCTGTCCATTCTGCCAAGCCCAAGATACTAAAGTCATAGACTCTAGGAATGTTGGAGATGGCTCTCAGATTCGCCGTCGAAGAGAATGTGAGGTCTGTCATGCCCGCTTTACTACATTCGAAACAGCTGACCTGGCTTTACCTAGGATTATTAAAAGCGATGGAGAAAGACAACCTTTTAATGGTGTAAAGTTGAAAGGTGGAATGCTCCGAGCTCTTGAAAAAAGACCTCTTTCAACCGAAGAAGTGGAAGCGGTCTTTGGAAGCATCTTAACCGAGATCAGGCAACTTGGAGAAAGAGAGATTGCCTCACGACAACTTGGTGAAATTGTCATGCGTAATTTGAAAAGAGTTGATCAGGTAGCCTATGTAAGATTTGCGTCCGTCTACAGAGATTTTCAAGACATCAAAGAATTCGCCGAGGAAATATCTTCACTATCAAAAGAGAAACCAAAAACTCGCAAAAAGAAAAAATGAAAGAACAAGAGTTCATGGCCCATGCAATTAAACTTGCTGAAAAGGGTAGGCTCAGAACTCAGCCTAATCCCATGGTTGGTTGCGTTATTGTTAAGGGGTCCAAAGTCATCGGTGAAGGGTGGCATAAAAGTTATGGTGGAGACCACGCAGAAGTTGAGGCCATTAAACATTGCAAGAGAAAATTTGGAGCCAAAAAAGCTAGGCAACTTTTAAAGGGGTCAGACCTATACGTCAATCTTGAGCCATGTTCGATTCTAAAGAATACTCCTCCATGTGTAGATGCGCTGATAGATTGTGGAATAAAGAAAGTGATTTGCGGAACTCTAGACCCCAATCCTAAAATTAATGGCCGAGGCGTTAAATTACTAAAGAATGCTGGTATCGATGTCTCAGTTGGAATTTTACAAAAAGACTGCAAAGCATTAAATAAGATTTTTTTTATTAATCAAATAAAATCTCGTCCATACATTATTTTAAAAGCTGCTCAATCATTAGATGGAAAGATTGCTTTAAAGAATGGTGCTAGCTCATGGATCTCAAATAGCCAATCCAGAAAAGATACTCATGTAATGAGGGCGCAAATGAAAGCAATTCTGGTGGGAAAAAATACTGCTGTGAATGATAATCCTGCTTTGACTGTTCGCCTTTCGCATAAAGAATTAGGGCTTGCAAAGAGTTTACCTATGCCTCAGCCAACTAAAATTATTATTGGTGATATAAAAAAGGCCGCTGACGCAAAAAAAATATTTGCCAATAATGCCAGGGTTATAACTGGCTCAAGAAAATCTGGGTTCGTAAAAAAAAATGTTGAACATCTTCAGTATAAAAATAAAAATTTTTTAAGCGCTTTCATGGCAGACTTATTTGCAAGAGATATCTCCAGTGTTCTAGTGGAAGGTGGGCAAGAAACTTTAAATGCATTTATCGCCAATAATCTTTTTGATGAGCTGGTGCTATATACTGCTCCAATATTTCTAGGCAAAAAAAGCATGGGTGCTACTAACCTTGAGTCACCTCTTCTGATAAAAGAAGCGGCTAGACTTAAGCTTGAAAAGCTAGAAAGATTTGATGGTGATATTAAGGCTACTTACATAGCTTAAATTGATTGGCGGATTTTAAATATTAGAGACTTACATAAAACAATGGAATTCAACGCAACCAAAGAACTAATCGAGGACATTGCAGATGGCAAAATGGTTATTTTGCTTGATGATGAAGATAGAGAAAATGAGGGCGATCTAGTTTGTGCTGCTGAATTAATTGACGATAAAAAAATTAACTTCATGATTAGTAAAGCTAGAGGATTGGTCTGCCTGCCCCTCTCACCAGAGAAGTGTGACAAGCTTAACTTGCCCATGATGACTAATAATAATCGTGCAAAGCATGGCACTGGATTCACCGTATCGATTGAGGCAAAAGAAGGAATAACCACAGGAATTTCTGCGGTAGATAGAGCTCTTACCATTCAAGCTGCTGCAAATAAAGATGCAATAGCTAGTGATATTGTTCAGCCCGGTCATATTTTTCCATTGAGAGCCTCAGAAGGAGGTGTCTTAAGCAGAGCCGGTCATACAGAAGCAGCATGTGATTTATCTAGACTTGCAGGCTTAGAAGAAGCCGGGGTTATTTGCGAAATTATGAATGAAGATGGAACCATGGCAAGAAGAGACGACCTCTTAGAGTTTGCAAAGAAATATGAAATGAAGATTGGTACCATCTCGGATTTAATCCAGTACAGAGCCTTAAAAGAGAAATCAGTAAAATTTGAATATTCTAAAAATGTAGAAATCCAAGGAACATCATTTGAACTCTCTGCTTGGACAGATACTATCTTTAATAACCTTCATCTTGCATTTGTGAAAGGAGATATCACTTCAGCAGATGCTCCATTGGTTAGGGTGCATGTTCCTAATACACTCCATGATCTTGTTGGGCTTGAGGAGTTTGGGGAAAGATTGGATATCCGAAAAGCACTTGCAAGAATAGGCCAAGAGCCTTGTGCTGTTCTTATTTTAATCGGCAACAACCAAGATCCGGAAGGAATTATTAATAATTTAAAAGGAACGCAAACAACAATAGTGCCAGAAACCAAAACGGTTGGTATTGGATCTCAGATTTTAAAAGAGCTTGGTCTGAAAAAAATTAAATTGCTTGCTGCACCTGTCAAGTATCCTTCACTGGGTGGTTTTGATCTTGAGATTATTGGGTTTGAGCAATGAGCGAAAATACCTTTACTCATAATTCGATCAATGTGAATCCCTTGCATAAAATCACTATTGTGGCGGCTAGATGGAATGCTGAGCTTGTTGATGATTTAGTTCATGCTGCCTCTGAGCATTTAAAAAAAATTGGTTACAAGGATATAGAAACTGTTTACGTTCCAGGATCTTGGGAATTAGTGCATGCCTCTCAAAAAGCTCTAGAAAAAAGCGATGGGGTCATTAGCTTTGGTGTGGTAATAAGAGGTGAGACTACTCACTATGAACTGATTTCAGAATCAGTGGCGCAAGGTCTGATGCAAGTCAGCATAGACGCAAAAAAACCTCTTGCATTGGGTTTAATCGCTACAGAAAATTTTGATCAAGCGAAGAGAAGATGTGATCCATCTGAGTTAAACAAGGGCAAAGAAATTGCTCAGTCTCTTGCAGAGACTCTTTGAAAAGATCATGTCAAAGAATCTAGGTCAATACAAACAGGAACTGCAAACACGAGAATGTTTGGTCCAGGCAATTTATCAATATATTTTTAATGCGACATCATTAAATTTACTGATTGAACAATTCCTCGCTGAAAATACCCCAAAAAAAATTAATGTCCCATATTTTAAACAACGCCTCAAAAATATTTTTGAGCAGGCCGATGACTTAAAAGAAATTACCAGGAACCTCAAAGATAATGAGGGTGAAAATCTTGAAATGATTGATGAAGCAGTTTTATGGCTAGGCATGGTTGAGATTCGAGCAAATGAATTACCTCATCCTGTTGTCATGGATGAATGCATTAGGTTATCTAAGAAATTTTCCAATCCTAATTCATTTAAATTTATTAATGCCAAACTAGACGAGTGGCTCAAAACGAATAAAGCAGACTGGCTCAAGAAGAGTAATTAACATATATTGGGCTTGACCAAGCTCGATGCTCAGCAGGCGAAGTGCACCCTTCTCTGTTCTCATTAACCCCTACCCTACATATTTCAGTTTTTATACATTTCCCATTTTCATCAAACTCACAACCTAATGGATCTGCTGATAGTGTTGGTGAAGGCTCCTCAATAGCACGAACATAGTAAACGGCATCTCTTCGACCAATTGAGAATTGCTCATCTTCAAATGAGATTTGACAACTTTTACTGTTGCAAGGAAAGGTCTTCCAAACATCTGCTACTAGTCCTTCAACAGGCTCATTTTCAAATTGTTGAGGTAAGATTTTGATCACCTCAATTCGGGAAATAACTCTTCTTTCATTGCTTGGGTTATAACATTCGGAATTACATATCTTCTCGAGTCGCTCTTTGGTCAATCCATTATTACTATAATCAGGGCAGCCAGGTTTTTGCTTTAGAGAACCTGCAGCTTTGACTGTAAATACAGGCGACTGATCACTATTCACTTCTTCTCCCATTGCTAGAGATTCAAACTGAGTTTCTGCATCAAACCATAAGAGGATTCTTGGTCCTGAAGTTGCATAAACTTCTTTTCTCTCTAAAGCATCCCAAATTGATTCTCTCTTTCTAGATGTTGAATGAGCAGCAACCAATCCCCCTGACATAAAATATGCACTCTGCCTTTCTGCATCTGTAGCTATATTTAAATCCATAATGCTATTTAAGCCAGTATTCTGTAAATCAACATATGAGGGTTCTAATTCGCCCTTTGGACGTCTTAGATCACTCATTTTTTCATAAAAGGGGTCGCTGAAGCCATTTGCCTCAGTATTAAACATTCTATCAATTTCTTTATAACCAGTTCCTGGTCGAGCACCGTGATTATCGCTTGAACCAATAAACCCAAACTTAAAACGCTTAGGATTTTGCTCATCACTAAAATCACTCAAAGCCAAAACATATTGAGCGGAGCCAAGAGGTCTATAATTAAAAGCTGGTAAAAAACAGTCGTTGCACTGTCCTGCATTTAAGTATTGATCTGGATCGGTTTCATTGACTGCAGCATATCCTGTTGAGCCCATTTGGGCTGCAAACAGTTTTGTTTGATCTACTAAGAACTTACACGCTTGATCATCCATCCCAGAATCTTCACATCTTGCAGACATAATTTTGCCAGCTTGCTGACAAGTTGGTAAAAAATCTTTAGTTTCCTCGGGGCAAAAAAGCTCAACATTTAAGTCAAGATCGGAATCATTCCAAGTTCTGTATTCTTCAGAGTTGCCATGCCCTGAATAAATTTCAAATAAAAATTGAGAATCGTCATCCTGAAAATCTTCCAATTGTTTTTTCCAGTCCGATGTTGGAGGGGTATAGAAGCCCCATGTTGTTCCGTGAGGAATAACCATGTAAGGAGTATCCCAATCTTTTAATTTCTGGAAAAGGATATTTGGATTAGTCGCCTCTTCATAACAATTTAACGGTAGATCTTTTGTATTAACCCCCTCAGGACATATAGGCGTAGCTTGAATTTCTTCAAAGAATTTGTCGAAGGCAAAAAATCTGCTTCTATTATTAAAATCTAAAGTTGCGGGCAAAGCAGACATAGTCCAAGGCAATCCAAGCCTCATAACTAACGGGGCCACTCCTCCAGAGCCAATTGCTCTTGGTGGCACCACAGAATCTTCTGTTTCTAAAAACATAACATTTTTGTGCCCATAGTGATTTTCAGGATTCGGATCAACTTGAGTCCATTCCCATCCTAAAAAACTAACCAAATCATCAGTACCCTCTGATAAGTTATTGCATTGCTGAATACTCTCTTTAGTGTCCAACCACTTTCTTGGTGTGCTTGCCTCTGCATGATCGTTGATTGACCAGAAATCTAATGCTGAACAAAATCTTGCATAATCACAAGCATCTGCAATGGGAGATGCTCCTTTTCCATTCATAAAAGGCAAAGACCACATAAATGCATCGGTTGAGTAGGTTGTATGGACATGGAGATCGCCAAAAAGAATCTGTTTATCGTCTAGAACTTCTAGCTCAGATTTTACAAGATTCACTCTGTTGGCTCGATCCTCAACAACATTGCTTGGAAGGACTTTGCCCTCTATAACACCAGGACCATCAAGAGTACCAAATAATTTTAATACAGCACCGCCAAAGAAAATGCTTACACTAAAAACTACCAGCAATAAAAGTGAGATTAAAAGTTTTTTCATCAGTATCCTGGACAAAAATGAGCTTACGCTCTGTATATAGTTTGGTCTCTTGATGGTCCAACTGAAACTATTCCTACAGGACAATCCAAAATACCTTCAATGAATAGTATATAGTCCTGCGCTGCTTGAGGTAAATCATTAAAATCTCTTATGCCAGATGTTTCTTGTTGCCACCCAGGAAGGGTTGTATAAATTGGGTTCTGCTCCTCATCATAATCAACGCAAACTTGAATCTCTGCGAAGCCATCTAAAACATCTAATTTTGTAATACATAATGTTGTTACAGAATTAATGAAAACAATGGTTTCTAGGGCTTTTAAATCCAACCAACCACATCTCCTTGGGCGACCAGTTGTTGCTCCAAATTCATGTCCAACCTTTGCAAGTTGATCCGCATTTGCATCAAATAGCTCGGTAGCAAATGGTCCTTCCCCAACTCTTGTTGTGTAGGCTTTGGTAATGCCAAGAATAGTATCGACATATTTTGGGCCAACGCCCAAACCAGTTGATAGGCCGCCAGCTGTCGTGCTAGAGGAAGTGACATATGGATAGGAGCCATGGTCAATGTCTAGCATTGAGCCTTGGGCGCCTTCAAAAATAATCTTTTTATTCTCCTTAACCCAGCCTCTTAATAAGTCCTGGGTCCCAGAATGAAACTTCTGAAATAAACTCTGATGATTGCGGAGTTCGCCGATTACGTCCTCAAAAGGTATGGGCTCAGCATCATATAAATGAACTAAAATTTTATTATGGTAATCAACTAACTTTTCTAACCTGTCCTGTAATTTATCAAGATCTTGCAAATCCCCAAAACGAATTGCTCTTCTTGCAACTTTATCTTCATAGGCAGGCCCAATTCCTCTTCCAGTGGTTCCAATACCCTCTGATCTATCCCTTACCTTGTCGATAGCTATGTGTGTTGGAAGAATCAAGGCGCAGTCACCGCTTACATAAAAACGTCCAGTGAAATTAATCCCGCTATCTTCGAGTTCAGTAATTTCTTTTTGGAGGGCCGGCAATGACAAGACGAGACCATTACCAAGAACGCAATTAACATAAGGGTGAAGAATACCGGATGGAACTAAATGAAGAACTTTTTGCTCACCATCAACCTTTAATGTATGACCAGCATTGTGTCCGCCTTGAAACCGACAAACCGCTTCAGAATTTTCTGCTAAAGCATCAACAATCTTCCCCTTGCCTTCATCCCCCCATTGCAAACCAAGAATAAGGGTATTTTTGCTCATCTAGATTAAGGTTTAGTGCCGTTAGATTTATTGAGATATTTAAAGAAATCAGATTTTGGATCAATCAACAAAATATCAGACTTATTGTTAAACGTAGCCCCATAACCCCTGAGACTTCTGGTAAATTCATAGAATTCTGGATCTCTAGAGAATGAATTAGCATAAATTGCTGCAGCAGTAGCATCACCCTCACCTCTGACCTCTTCAGCTTCTTTGTATGCTTCTGCAAGAAGAATGACTCTTTCTTTGTCTGCTGTGGAGCGAATCTCATTAGATAGCTCATTACCTTCTGCTCGGAGCTCTTCAGCCAATCGATTTCTTTCTGACCGCATTCTTTCGTATACAGAGTTACTCAGCTCTGGGGGTAAATCAATTCGCTTTACCCTAAAGTCAATAACCTCGATTCCAAGATCAGACACTGAGTTACCTAAGTTATCTCTCATGTCTTTCATGAGTCCATCTCGCTCTCCAGATACTAGTTCGGTCACAGTCCTGCGTCCAAATTGATTTTTCAGTTCGAAAGCTGTTCTTTGACCCAATAAATTATTGAGGTTAATGAAACTTCCGCTAGTTGCGTCATAGAAAGTTCTAACGTCAGTAATTCTATATTTTACAAAAGAATCAACAATTAGATATTTGCTCTCTACAGTTAAGATCCTATTAGGTTCTTCATCTAGAGTTTGAAGTCTAGAGTCATATTTTTTAACGTTCTGGATAATTGGTAATTTAAAATTCAGACCAGTGGGCAAATCAGATTTAATTGCTTCTCCAAACTGGAACACTATTCCATCCTCTTTCTCATCAATTACAAATAGGCTGTTTAGACCCATGGCTATGATAAGACCGGCTAGAACTAAGAGATTCATACCTTTATTCATTAGTCGTCCTCCTGTGATTTATTTTGCTGGATAATTTTATCGATAGGTAAATACATTAAATTATTACCCCCCTCAACATCGACCATTATTTTTGTAGAATTACTGTACATCGTTTGCATTGCATCTAGGTACAGACGATCTCGAGTAACTTTTGGTGCTTTCTGGTATTCAAAAAGTAACTTATCAAATCTTGCAACTTCTCCCTCTGCATTAGCAACCACTTCCTCTCGATAAGCTTCTGCGGCCTGTATTCTTGCAAATGCCCGACCTCTTGCCTCAGGAACAATAGACAAACCATATCTTTCAGCTTCATTTTGTAATTTAACCTTATCTTCTCTAGCGGCAACCACATCATCAAATGATGCTTTTACTGCTGATGGAGGATCGGTTTTCTCAATGTTCACTTGCTGAACAACTAGTCCTGTTTGATAAAGATCTAGGTAACTTTGCAGTCTAGCATCAACATCTTGAGCAATTGTTTCACGACCAGTAGTCAAAGTTTCCTCTAATGTATTATCGCCAACGACATGTCGCAATGAACTTTCTGTAGCTTCTCTTAAACTACTCTCTGGATCTTTAACACTTAAAACAAAATCTTTTAAATTTTTAATTCTGTACTGCACAGAGACAGTCACATCAACTAAATTTTCGTCTTTTGTGAGCATATTCGCTGTTTGTGAATACCTTCTTGTGAGGGCAACATTTTCAACATACTTTTCATCAACGCCAGCAAGCATGAAGTTTAATCCCTCGCCTGTTTCTTCGTAATATTCACCAAACCTTAATACAACTGCTCTTTCTGGGGAATCTAACTGGTAAACACACATACTCGCGTATATAACTAACAAACCAAAAAAACCATAAAGAAAAGTTTTTTTCGTAGGGAAGCTCATTCCATTATTTCCAGATCCATTTGAGCCAGAAGAAGTCTGCTTGCTAAACATCACTGAAAACTTTTTAATTAAGTCATCGAAAGAAATGTCGTCTTGATTTTTTCTACCCCAAGGGTCTTGATCGTTTTGATTGTTTTGATTGTCCCAGTTCACAAAAGTACCTTTAATAATAAAGTTTAATTATAAATACATTTTGGGGGTAAATCCTGACAATTAAAGGGTTCAGGCAAAATTAAGCTGTTTTTTTAACTGTTTAGTTGCCTGATCAAACTCATCGATATCATAAGTATGCAAATTCTCCCACCCTCTAATCCAAGTACATTGACGTTTTGCTAGTTGACGGGTTGCATAAAGTGATTTTTCAAATAAATCATCATGACTTAACTCTCCATTTATCACCATTAAAGCTTGTCTATAATTGACTGCTTTCATTGCAGGATGATCCGATGATAAATCATACTTTTTAGTTAGTTCTGTGACCTCTTCGAGCAGTCCATCCGCAATCAATGCATGCTGACGATTTTCGATTCGATTATGCAATAGAGCTCTCTCCGTGGGAAAAATACCATATTGATGCAACGTATATTTATCAGCCAAAGGGGCAGAAGTTAATTCAGTCGGGTTACTTTGATGGTCTCTAGAGGAGAGATGAATAATTTCGAGTGCTCTTATAATTCTTTGCGTGTCTTGCGGTTTTATTGAATTAGCTATTGCTTGATCAAGAGCAAGTAGCTCATTGTGAAGTGAGATAATACCCTCACCCTGAATTCGCATCTCTAATTCAGCTCTAAAATTTGAATCTGCAGAAGGCAAAGCACTCATTCCTTTTTTTAGAACATTAAAATACATCATGCTTCCTCCAACCAATAAGGGGAAGTTATTACGACTATGAATGTCTTCAATCAATTCATGTGCTGAATGACAGAAATCAGCAACTGAAAAGATTTGATCTAGTTCAATTTCGTCAACAAGATGATGAGGGTGTTTTGCTAAAACAGCTTTAGTTGGTTTTGCTGAGCCTATATCGCATCCTTGATAAACCATCACCGAGTCAACGCTGATAATCTCAATACGCTTAAATAGTTTCTGCCAATCGATAGCCCAATCTGTTTTACCAGAGGCCGTTGGCCCTAAAAGAAAAAAAACTGGAGGTTTTAATGATTCCAACAAATAGACCTAAATCGCGTCTTGATCAACCTCACCCGTTCGGATGCGAATGACTTTTTCCAGAGAAGAGATAAAAATCTTGCCATCACCAATTTTACCGGTGCTCGCACTCTTGGTAATTGCATCAATTACCTCATCTAATTGATCAGTTGAAACCGCAATTTCAATTTTTATCTTAGGCAGGAAATCGATGACATATTCAGCGCCTCGATAAAGTTCTGTATGGCCTTTTTGCCTTCCAAAACCCTTAACCTCTGTAATAGTCATTCCTGTAATTCCAATTGAATCCAAAGATTGACGAACTTCCTCAAGCTTAAATGGTTTGATGATAGCTGTAATAAGTTTCAATACTCTTCTCCTAATTTGTTAAGTATATAAGAGACTTGAGTCTGTGTTGAGCCTTGATTCAGAGACACAACATTTTCAGCATTCTTTAAAAGCCTGGCTCTAAGATTTTCATCCTCTAATATGGATTGCATAGCTTCGTATAATTCATTTTCATTATTGACCAACAGACATGCATCTTGATTAATAAAGTTTGCAGTGATCTCCTCAAAATTAAAGGTATGTTTTCCAACAATAATTGGGGTTCCTAAGACAGCAGGCTCAATTAAATTATGCCCTCCTCGGGGAACCAAGCTGCCTCCAACAAATGCTAGATCTGCTCCTTTGTAAAAATCTGGTAATAATCCAATGCTATCAATTACGCATACTTCATAGTCTTCTTGGCTCAACTGAGAATAAAGTTGAGTTTTAAGGTTCATTTTCATAGCTAAAGTGAGCACTTCTTTCGCTCTGTCTGGATGTCTTGGACAAATAAATAACTTGCGAGAGTATTTAGCTCCAATCTTTTTGAAGGCTTGAAGCAATATTTCTTCTTCTCCCTCATGAGTACTCGCCCCTAAAACAAATTTTGGCAAATCTAAATTCGTAGGATTCAATCCTGGGGCATCAAACTTTACAGATCCTGCAACAGCAATTTTTTCTTTTTCTACGCCTAATTGCATAAATCTCTCTTGATGTTTAGGAGTTTGGACAAATACAAAATCTATCATTCCAAGAATGCTGCTCACTAGCCAAGAGACTTTTGAATAAGCATTGAATGATTGCGCGCTTAGACGACCATTAACTAAAAAAATAGGAATGTGTACTTTTTTGGCTTGCGAAATCATTGCTGGCCATATTTCAGTTTCAAAAATTAATAGAGCTGCTGGTTGATGGAAATCTAAAAATCTATTGATAAAAATATTTAAATCCCATGGAGCATAATTAATTGCAAGAGTATCTTTGTATATCGCTTGGGCTTTTCTAAAACCAGTTGGAGTTGTAGTCGTTAAAACAACATCATGAGTTTTTAAAAAAAGCTTAATAACATTCTGAGATCCTATAACCTCTCCTAAACTTACAGCGTGAAACCAGATAATTTTTTTCTTCTGACGATTAACCTTAGTTAAATTTCTTCCATATCTTTGAGAAAAATAATCTCTGTATCCCTTGTCACTATAACTTTTTAAGAGTATCCGTAACTGGAAAATAGGTATCAGCAATAGAATCAGTAGATTATAGATTGCAAGCTTCATAGCATAGGTATTTTTAATTTAATGTAATAATACATCCTTTAATTTTTAAGTACCTATAATTTTGATGCAAGTAATAATTACCATATGGAAAGGGATCTGCCTACTTCCAGCTGCGTGGCAAAAAATATTTGGACAGGTGCTTGGAAATCTCTTGCTTGTTATCGCCAGTAAAAGAAAGAGAATTGCGCAAGTGAATATTCAAACATGCTTCCCTTTGCTTACCTTCCAAGAGCAAAACAAACTTCTACATCAGAATTTTAAATTCTTGGGAGCATCTATTTTTCAAACTGGTTCTGCATGGTTTTGGTCAGATGCACAAATTCAAAAACATGTCGAATATGAGATAAGGGGATTGGAGCTTTTAAATAATACAAAGGAGCAATCTGGAAATTTAGTTTTATTTAAACACTCTCAGCACTTAGAACTTGATGCAAGATTATTAGGTTTAAATGCTGAAATTTATGGAGTAGGCAGATCTCATAACTCACCCATAATGAATAAATTACAAACTCAGGGAAGGCTTTCAAGCATTCAAGCAACTGCTGATAAAAATAATCCTAGAAAGTTTCTTGCATGGCTTAAAAAAGGAAAAAATGTTCTCTATGCCATGGATCAAGATTATGGCTGGGAAAACTCTGTTGAACTCTCGTTTTTTAAGACTCCAACTGCAACAATTACCACAGCAAGAAAAATTATTGATATTACTCAATGCAATTTACTATTTGTTAATTCATACTTTGTAGAAGAAAAACTAGTACTTGAGCTAGAGTCAATAAATTATGATGATCTAGATTCAGTGGAGCTAGCACAAAAAATAAATGACCTGATGGAGCAAAAAATTACACTCCATCCTGAGGAATATCTTTGGTCTCACAGAAGGTTTAAATCAACGCTAGGGAAAAAATTTTATAAATAAGAGGGATAGATGGATTTTGATAAATTAAATGATCTTAAAGGCTTCATGCCTCAGCATGAAGGTAAAGCATTGGCAAAATGGGCGGAACAATTTTCAACCATGGGTCCTGCCCTTGAAATTGGAACATTTGGAGGCAAATCTAGCCTTTATATTGCTGCAGGGTCGTCCATCAATGAGCAGTTAGTTTTTACAACTGATCATCATCAAGGCTCAGAAGAGCATCAAACTGGAGAAGAATATTTTGATCCTGATATTTTTGATGCTTCTTTAGGCAGAGTAAATACTGTTCCTTTAATGCAATCAAATCTTAGCCAGTTTGAAGAAAGTCGGTATATTGTCCCCATGATTGCAAATGCAAATGCATTAGCACCAATCTGGACAATACAATTAGGCTTGCTGTTTATTGATGGAAGTCATACGGAAATTTCAGCACAAAATGATTATGCGAATTGGAATACTAAAATTGTGAATGGAGGTGCTCTAGTGATTCATGATATTTATGAAAACCCTGAAGAAGGTGGGCAAGCTCCATTTTTAATCTACCAAAAAGCTCTCGAAGACGGTTTTGCTCTTCATGAAAGAGTAGACACAATAGCCTGCTTAATTAAGAGCTAAACTGCTTTCTAAGAAAAAGGTTTGCAGCTTTTGTGAGAGCGTTATTGGCATCTGCGGCCAGTATCAAGGCTCCAGAAGTCCAGCTTGGTTGTTCTTCTGGCCAGTAGATCTTTTCTTCTAGCTGCCACCCCATATATGGGACACTGTTTTCATCAACAATAGCTGCAGCGTTCAATAATAGTTCTTGCGCATTTTTTTCTAGGCCAATTTTTTTAAATGCAATTGAACATTCGCAAGTCTCAGCAACTGTTACCCAGGGCTCATCTGCAACACATTTGATGCCAACGCCAGGTATCCAAAAAATATCACTAATTTTATTTAAAAGTCTTGCAAAATTATCTTTTGGATTGGCTCCAGATAAAATTGGATAGTACCAATCCATCGAAAATCTACTCCTATCTTTTTTTAAATCAAAGATGCCTTTTGGATTTTCAATAGCATTAAGTAGGTTGGAATGAGCGTTTAGCAGGGTGGACTTAAAATCTGATTTATTTAATATCTCACAGATTGCTAATGAGCATTCAATGCTCTTAGCAATCGAACTGCACCCTGTCAGAAGATAGTCCTCATCAACAATGCCTAATTTATCTACATTCCATGCAATGGCGCCATTACTTTGTTGCAAGGAAAGAGCAAACACCATCCCCTTCTCAATGGAGTTCCAGAAATTCTCTAAAATGCTGAGGTCTTTTGTTAATAAATAATTTTGCCAAACAGCAACTGCTATGTAGGTAGAAAAATTAGATTGTTTATTTTTTTCTATGGCTTCGTTATCTTGATACAGGTTGTACCAACTTCCATCTTCATTTTGATTATCCTTCATCCACTGCAATCCCAGCATAGCCTCATGATTAAAGCCAAGTGTGGCTAAGCCCATAACAGCTTCTAGGTGATCCCATGGATCATGAGACCCATCTTGATTCGATGGAATAGCACCAGATTTAAGCTGGAGATTAGAAATAAAACTACCTAAATGCTTCATGCCAGCAAGCGTAGTTGTATCAATTTTTGAGGGGTGGCGAAAAGTCATTATTTTTTTTGAAAATAAAAGGCTATGCTCTTTCCAAAAATAGGATTCATCAAATTTTCTATTTTTTGAAGCCAAGATGGATTTTGTAGAATTTGATATTCCAATAATTTCTTATATTGCTTAACCAGCCAATTTGATTCTTGAGTTTTCCAAACAAGACATCTTAACCACCAATAAGCGCTGTGCAGACCATGAAACCGTTCAGACTTTTCATATTCAAATCCGTGATCAGCAATCTCAGCAATCACCTGATTTTTCTTAAAGATCCTGACATGTCCGCCTGGCATATTTTGATAGCCTGTTGAAAGAATCCAACATATTTTTTCGGGCCAAAAAGATGGAACACTGGGCAGAAACTTACCGCCAGGCTTTAGTACTCGATGAATTTCATCTAACGCAAGGTGATAATCATCCAAGTGCTCTAGAACTTCAGAACAAAAAACTAAATCAAAGCTACTGTCTTCGAATGGAAGTTTATAAACTGAGCCTTGGACAAATATTGTGGATCCTAGATTTAATTCTTGAAAAAAATCTAGCCCTTCTTTGCAAATATTTAAAGAGGGAATATGTTGATCGTAGCCAATACAATATGCGTGCTTAAATGCTTGAAGTGAGCCAAAGATATGTCTTCCCTCTCCACACCCCACATCTAGTATTTTTGCTCCTGATGGAAGATCGATATTATTGAAATTAAAAGTTAACATTTAAAATCATTAATGGTTTTGTAAAGCAATTCTTCGTATGCATGGCCAATCTTAGTCCAATTAAAATTCTCTATTATATGCTGTCTGCCCAACTCTGCCTGAATTTTGTATTTTTGAGGGCTTTGAAAAATATTTTTTATGCCTTGGTAAATTGCTTCTGCATCTTCAGCTGGAATCAACTGAGCAAATGAACCAGTGATCTCAGGAATTGAGGCTACATTAGTTGCTACTAATGGAGTTGCACAAGCCATCGCCTCTCCGACAGGAAATCCAAACCCTTCGTATAACGAGCTAACAACTGCAGCTGAACTTTTAGCATACTCATGAGCAATTTCTTCCTTGGTAAGATTTGTTTTGAAAGATACCTGCTCTTCTAGTTTCAATCTCTTTATCAGTCTTTCTGTGTGGCCTTCAGCTCTGGGGCTGCCTATGACAGTTAAATTTATATCTGGATATTCAGATTTTAATAAGGCAATTGCATGCAATGAAAAATCTAAACCCTTTAAAGGCACATCTGCACTTGCTGTAGTAATAACACCATTAACTCTAGGCACTATATTTGGGAGCGAGCAAAAAGTATTAAAGTCAATTCCATTAGGAATGACTTGAATATTTTGCATAGGAACTTTGAAGTCATGATGGATATCTTGTTTAGAATTTAAGGATGGGGTCACTACAACCTTTATTTGCTTGGCAACTTTTTTTTGCATTTTCAAAAAAGAGAACCACCTCATCTTTGAAAGGCGCTGCACTAGACCTCTTGCAAACTTCAAGTCGTAAAAATAATCTTTTGAGATTGGATGGTGCATGATTTCAATAAGAGGTTTAGATTTCTGGATATCAATCATCCCAAAACTAATAGATTGATTATCTATTACAGCGTCATAGTTCTTATCAGATAAAAATATTTTCGCCCTATTCCCAAATGTTTTAAGCTCAGGGAAGCCTCCCATCAAGGTTGAGCTAAATTCATACCAATCATCCAGAGATTTATTCTTTGTATGAAAAAAAATTTTTAAGCGCTCTCGAAACTTAAATGTGCTAAAAAGATTTAGACCTGGAAGTTTAATTAATTCGATATCAGCAATTAACTCTGGATATGGTGGCCCAGAAATAACATCAACATTATGACCAATGCTATTAAGTGCTTTTGACAGCTCATAAACATATACTCCTTGACCTCCTCCAAATGGTGCGCTTCGATAACTCAAGATCGCGATTTTTAGAGGCTTCTTCAATTTTCTGTAAGTTTTTTACAAGCAGGTAAGCCAATAAGCATAATTTGCGTCTTTCCCACAAACTATCTCAGAATATTTAGACTGAAGCATTTCGGTAACTGGACCTCTTAAACCTTGACCAATAGCCGAGTGATCCAAAGTTGTAATTGGGGTAATTTCTACCGCAGTTCCCGAAAAAAAAGCCTCGTCTGCATTTACTAAATCATCAAACAGCAAATCCTTTTCTTCAACTTCAACACCAAGATTCTGAGCCATCGTAATAACACTCTGACGGGTGATTCCATTCAAACAAAAATCTATCTTGGGAGTTAGTAACTTGGAGTCTTTAACTATAAATAGATTTTCTCCACTACCCTCAGAAATAAATCCATTTTTATCAAGCAAGATTGCCTCATCGGCATTTTTAGCAAGCGCATCATGAAGAGCCATAATTGAATTAATATAAGTACCTATAATTTTATTATTTGAATAAAGCGGATTGTCATATTGTTGATATGGAGATTTAATAACTGAAATACCTTTTTTCTTTGCTTCTGGATCCATGTATGACGGCCATTCCCAGCAAGCAACAGCAACATTGACCGATACTAAATCTTTAGCTCGCAAGCCCATAGATTCACTGCCCAAAAAAACAATAGGCCTAATGTATCCTTCCTTGAGATTATTTTTTGTCATAGCGTCTTTTTGCACTGCTTCTAGCTCTTCTATGGAATACGGGATAGTAATATTAATTTTATCTGCCGCGTCAAATAGTCGCTCGGTATGATCTCGTAGTCTAAAGATAGCGCCGCCACTTTCAGTTTCATATGCTCTTACACCCTCGAATGCTCCAAGACCATAGTGCAATGTATGAGATAAAAGATGGATATTAGTATCATTAAAAGGCTGAAAAGCTCCATTAAGCCAAATATATTTTGCGTCAGTATTTAGAAACATGTTGTGTATGGTTTTAAGTCTCAGTTATTATGACAAATACACTTCTATAAAGAAATCTAAATTGGCATGATTGATCAATCTATTTTTAGGGAATATGACATTCGCGGCACTGTACCAGAGCAACTAAATAATGGTTCTATCGATTTAATTGCTAACGCTATTGCTGTTAAATGTCATGACGAGGGCGTCAGCGAACTTGCATTAGGTAGAGACGGTAGATTGTCTGGTGCCGATATCATGAGTAATCTTTCTTCCTCACTTCAGAGCCGAGGTATCAGCATACTAAATGTTGGGCTAGTGACTAGTCCACTATTATATTTTGCTGCAAAAAAAATTGACTCCAAATCTGGCGTTATGATAACGGGCAGTCATAACCCCAAAAATTACAATGGGTTTAAGGTGGTGATTAATGATTCTCCTGTTTCTGGATTAGAGCTACTAAATTTTGTACATATCAAGCTACCGGATATAAAAATTACTACCCAAGAAATACATCAAACTAATTTGATGAGTAGCTATATCGAAGAAGTATGTGCTCAAACCACATGCTCAAAACAAATGAAAGTTGTAGTTGATTGTGGCAATGGATCAGCCGGAGAAATTGCACCTAAGCTTATAAGAGCTTTGGGTCATGAGGTGATTGAATTATTTTGTGAAATTGATGGAAACTTTCCAAATCATCACCCTGATCCCGGAAAGCCTGAAAACTTAAATGATTTAATTGAAGCCGTGCATCAATCTAACGCTGATTTAGGCATAGCATTTGATGGTGACGGAGATAGGCTGGGTGTGGTCTCAAACCTTGGAGAAATTATTTTTCCTGATCAACTCTTGATGATTTTTGCTCAAGATGTTCTCTCAAGGAACAAAGGAGCTCAAATAATCTTCGATGTAAAATGCTCTAATTTACTTGTTAAGACTATTGAGGAGGCGGGAGGCGAACCCTATATGTCCGCAACTGGCCATTTTCATATCAAAAATGCTTTAAAACAATCTGGCGCACCTCTTGCTGGAGAAATGAGTGGTCATATATTTTTTAATGACAAATGGTATGGATTTGATGATGGCCATTATTCAGCTTTTAGACTAATAGAAATTATTGCTCAAATGAATGAAAATCTATCGTCAATTTTTGGAAATCTTCCAAAAGCATTCTCAACGCCGGAAATAAATATTGAAGTTGAGGAAAGTCAGAAATTCAAAATTGTTAATGAGTTTATAGAAAACGCAAAATTTCTAGAAGGTAAAAAAATTACTATTGATGGTTTAAGGGTTGATTTTATAGACGGCTGGGGCCTGTTAAGGGCATCTAATACAACGCCAAAATTAGTTTTAAGGTTTGAAGCTAAAACATCTGAGCGATTGGATGAAATCCAAAAATTATTCTTAGATCAATTAAAACAGATTGATGAATCAATTGAGATTAAGCTAAGCTAAAGAAATGTCTAAAAATAGAAAACAAATTATCCTGCAAAGCCTGGCTAAGCTTCTTGAAGAAAGAGATGCAACTAAAGTTACAACAGCAAGCCTTGCAAAAGAAAGTGGCATTACTGAAGCAGCACTTTATAGGCATTTTCCGAGCAAACGATCAATTTTTTTAGAGCTATTTACCTTCTGTGATGAAACTATTTTTCAAAAGGTTGGGGAAATAAAAAAAGAAGTAAGCATCGAGCCGGATGAAAAAATTAGATTGATATTTTTCTTTTTTGCTATATTTCTGGAAAAAAATAAAGGTTTTGCAAGAATTTTATCAAGAGAAGCGTTGGGTCCAAATGAAAAGAATGTCATAGATGCGGTCAATCAATTTTATGAAAGATTGGAGCTCTCTATGAAACAAATATTAGCATCTGAAAAGGAACGCATTCAATTAACTCCTGGTATCAGCTCTCATTTAATTACCTCTACAATGGAAGGAATTATCTCAAGATTTATTAGAAATGGTTTTAAAGAGATGCCTAGTGGCTACATAGAGAATTATTGGTCTTTGCTTTCGCGGAGCCTTTTTAAAAATTAATTAGGGTCTTGTTGAAGTAATTCAAAATAAGAGTTTTGATCTAGCTGTTCTGCTTTCTTTCCAGTGTCCTTGTTCACCTTAATATAGGAGAGCCCAGGAGGAGTTCTCCATGGATCTTGAGGCAATTCTTTCAAACCCACTTTCATAAAATCTACCCAAATTGGCAAGGCGATAGATGAACCAAATTCATTATCTCCCAAGGAAGAAAAATCATCCGTGCCTACCCAAACTGTAGCTGATAAATCTCTATGAAAACCAGAGAACCAGGTGCTAATTGCATCATTTGTTGTTCCTGTTTTTCCTGCAATATCTGATCGATTCAATATCTTTGTTTTTCTACCATTACTGCCTCTTTGCAAAGCCTCTCTTAAAATATCTTTAGTTATAAAGGCAATTTTAGTATCGATTGCTATATTTTTTTTGTTAAGCTTTGGTAACAAATCAAAGGGTTGAATTTCTTCCATCAAATCCTCAGTAAACCAAGGGAATCCATCCAGCGATTTAGTATCATCTAATTCTGGTTGAGCGTGCGGATGCTGAAAAATAATATTGTTATCTCTATCAATAATCTTTTCAATAAAATACAAATTTTTACCCTCTCCTGAATTTGCTAAAAAATTATATGCTCTAATCATTTCAGCTGGTGAAAAGCTTGATGATCCTAATGCAAGAGATAAATCTGGAGCCAGCCGCGATTTAGGAAATCCAAAGTTCTCAAGAAAAGTATGCACCTTATCAATACCAAGCTCTCTTAATAGTTTTATGGAAACAATATTGACGGACTGAACTAGCGCTTCTCTTAATCTAATGGGTCCATAGAACTTTCCGGTGTAATTTTCAGGACGCCATGCACTTTCTAAATTTTGATCTTCAAAAATAATTGGGGCATCGTTAATAGTATCTGAAGCTTTATAGCCATTCGCTATAGCTGCTGAATATATAAAAGGTTTAAAGCTTGATCCAGCCTGAGGAAATGATTGTTTCACCCTATCAAAATTACTCTTTGAAAAATTAAATCCACCTTGATAAGAAAGAATTGCTCCTGTTGATGGATTGGAGGCTATAAATGCTGCTTCTGCTTCAGGCAATTGATCTAATGTTTTCCCTAATACAGAATCTTGAAGGTAAATTAAGTCCCCTATTTTTAAAATGTCATAAAAATTTTGTGGTTTTGGTCCCAACGAATTAATGTTGATTCTCCTACGAGCCCATTGATAACTATCTGACCAAATTAAAGTTTGCAAACTAAAATCATCGCCTAAATAAACTACTCTTTCGGGTTTAATATCTATAACAATTGCCTTTAAGTGAGAATCTAAGTTTGTGGATTGACTAAAAATTTCTCTAAGAATTGAAATTAGCGACTGCTTCATACCCAAAGCATCAAGCTCAGAATACTCTTGCTGCAATATATTGAGATTCCCTCGAGCCAATTGGTTGAAGACTTGCGAGTCTAACTGAGTAGAGTAATTTCTTGGCTCTCTCCATCCATGCCTTTTGTCATAATCAAATAAATTTTTTTGTATGCTCTTAATTGCAGCTCTTTGAAGCGGAGACTGGATTGTAGTAAAAACAGATAGGCCATCTGCATATGCAGATAAGCCATATCTGCTAATTACTTGTTGTCGAACAAGTTCTGCAATGTACCTTCCGTCAAGATCAAATAAAGAGTCTGATTTTGCAATTAAAATAGGCTCATCAATTGCAAGAAGATACTGAGCTCTACCTATATAACCAAGTTTATACATCCTGCCTAAAATCCAATTTCTTCGGACAGTTGATCGCTCAGGCGAGCGTATGGGATTTATTCTTGAGGGCAACTGCGCTGATGAGGCAATCAAGGCTGATTCTGCTAAAGAGAGCTCCTCAATCGATTTTGCAAAATACTTATCTGCTGCTGCCTCAACGCCATATGCTCTATTTCCAAGAAAAATTGTATTTAAGTACAAAGAAAATATCTCTTCTTTAGAAGCCATGCTTTCAAGCTCAAAGGCTAAATATATTTCTTTAATCTTGCGAAGAAGTTTTTGATCCCTAGAAAGTAAATAACCCCTCACGACCTGCATAGTAATAGTACCACCACCACTCACAATTTCACCGGATTGCAGTAGCTGAAAAAATGCCCTAGCAAAAGATAGCACTCGGATTCCGTTATGCTCAAAAAACTGATCATCTTCGGCAGCTAAAAATGCATTTTTTAAGTTGATGGGTATATCTTTGTATTCAATTGTTCTTCTTTTTTGCTCTCCATATTCCCCAATTAATACTCCATCTTCTGAGAATACCTGCAGAGGAACCTGCAAAGCATTCTCGTTTACTAAATTTATTTCAGGAAGATTTGGTTTTAAAATAATGTACCCAGAAGAGATGACTAGAATAGAAGCCACGGCTGCTAATAATGCAAGAGACAGCATCCATTGAAAAAGCTTAATTAGCATGAGGCAAGAAAAAATAATTCACTATTTTAATAATTAAATTTCTGGATTTAATAATAAGAATTATTTTAACCCTTTAAATGGTAGAATCTGAATTCTAAAAATAACTAACCATGAATATATTTATTGTCGGCCCTATGGGTTCAGGAAAAACTACTGTTGGAAAAATTGTAGCTAATGAACTATTCCTAGAATTTTTTGATACAGATGCAACGATTGAAGAGAAGACTGGTGTGACCATAGACTGGATCTTTGATATAGAAGGAGAGACAGGATTTAGAAAACGAGAAACCTTAGTGCTTAAAGAGCTGGTATCGTCAAACTCAATTGTTCTAGCTACGGGTGGCGGTATTGTGATCGAGCCCGAGAATAGGGAATTGCTAGCGTCCAGAGGTACTGTTTTTTACCTCCATACTCCTCTTGAGACTCAAATAAGTAGAACTTCTAAAGATAAAGATAGGCCTCTTCTTAAGGGGCAGGATCCTGCAAAAGTACTTGCAGACCTTCAGGAATCTAGGCAAGCATTTTATCAAGAAGTTTCCGATCATATAATTAACACAGAAAATAAAAGCGGCTCAGACGTAGCGAATGAAATAGTTAAACTAGTGAAGAACTATGGCTAGGGAGCTACTTGCAGGCCAAAAAAATAATCAATACAGGATTATTATTGGTAAAAACTCGATTTCACAAAAAAATATATCCTCTTTTACCAAGGGTCATAAAAAGTTACTGATCATTTCAGATACTGGCGTGCCCAAGCATATCATTCAGAATATTGCCTCCCTATCTAAATTAAAATCTAAAGTATTTACTATAATTTTAGATCAGGGGGAAAAGGCAAAATCTCTGGCAAATTTCCAAAAAATTATTAATTTTTTAATAGACCATAATTTTGATAGGTCAGATGGAATTATTGCAATTGGTGGAGGTGTTGTTGGTGACATTTCTGGTTTTGTGGCTTCAGCATACTTGCGAGGTATATCATTTATTCAGATTCCTACGACGCTATTAGCTCAGGTTGATTCATCTGTTGGAGGCAAAACTGCCATCAATATTCCTTCTGGAAAGAATCTTGTCGGCGCATTTTATAATCCTAGAGGAGTGATTATAGATACAACTGTTTTAAACTCACTGTCTAGTCGACAACTCAATGCGGGACTAGCAGAAGTTATAAAGTATGGTTTTATTCAAAATAAATATTTACTGTCTTTATTATCTAAACATACTGATAAAATTTTAGATCGAGAGCATAAAATAATTGAAGAGATCATTTTTGAATCAATTAAAACTAAAGCAAAAATAGTGACCAAGGATGAAAAAGAGACTGGCGTGAGAGCTTTGTTAAATTTTGGTCATACATTTGGTCATGCTATCGAAGCCAGTGGAAAATACAAAAAAATTCTTCATGGGGAGGCAGTTGCAAAAGGCATGCTGATCGCAAGTAAAATTTCTTTATTAGAAGGCTTGCTCACAGAGAGGGAGTTTTCAAAAATAAATGATTTATTATTGGCTTATAATTTCGATCTAGACCTTTCAGAATACAAATATTCAGATTTAAAACCCTTTATTTTTAGAGATAAAAAAGTGCAGAAAGGAAAATTGAATTTAGTTTTATTGAAGGGGATCTCTAGTGGAATTGTTACAAGCGCATTTGATATAAAAAATTTACCGCGTTCAATGCGCTAAAAATCTAGGCTGCATTAGCTGTTGTAGCCTTTAATAAGTCTTGGATATTTAAAGCAGCGGGTGACACTAACCAGAATGATGGAGAGTATCTATCAAATTCATCAAGAATAGTTTTCGCTCTCTGGCTTTTTGTTTCTTTAATATGTCGAGATAATATCTGCTTCAAAAATTTTCGATGAGACTCCATGTCTTCGCTAACTATTCTATCTAAGTTTACTAAGCTTCGATTGCATTGATCAAAGAACCTTCTATTTGTATCTAAGACATAGGCAAACCCACCGGTCATGCCAGCTCCAAAATTTGCACCTACCTTGCCGAGGACAGTGACATGCCCACCTGTCATATATTCGCAACAATGATCACCCGAACCTTCAATCACCGCAGATGCACCAGAGTTTCTAACCGCAAATCTCTCGCCAACACTTCCTCCAACATAAAGCTCACCTCCGGTTGCACCATACAATGCAGTATTTCCCGCTAGAACAGTTGGTGAAGTGTGAGAGGCATATTGCGATGAATTAGAGATAACTATTTTACCGCCGTTCATACCCTTGCCAACATAATCATTGGCATCACCTTGCAAAATGAGATTCAGTCCATTGGCATTCCATGCTCCAAAACTTTGACCTGCAGAGCCCTGGAAGTTTAAAGTCTGTTTTTGTGTCACTCCTTTCTCACCGTAATTTGATGCAATAAAGCCTGAAGCTTGAGCTCCCACAGATCGATCGCGATTAGTAATCTTATAAGCAAAGCTAGATTGATTGTTTTGTATAATAGGATCTTTTAAGTCATGCATTATCTGCTTGTTTAATGCTGCACGATCCCAGGGATCGTTTGATTTGGTAGTGCAAAAATGAGGAGACTGGGACTTTTTATTTGTATAAAGAATTGCAGATATATCTATGTTTTTTGTTCTTGAATCAAGCTGTGAAATATCCTTGAGATATTGGGTTTGCCCTATTATTTCCTCAAGACTGGACACTCCTAACTCACTTAAAATTTGACTAACTTCATTCGCTATAAAGTTAAAGTAATTGACTACTTTTTCTTTTTCACCAACATAATGATGATCAATAATATCTCTGCGCTGGGTGGCAACTCCAGTAGCACAATTATTAAGATGGCAAATTCGAAGATACTTACAGCCCATAGCAATCATTGGGCCAGTACCAAATCCAAAAGATTCTGCACCTAAAATTGCTGCTTTAATTACATCGAGCCCTGTTTTAAGACCTCCATCTGCTTGTAATCTTACTTTGTGTCGAAGATTGCTATCTCTGAGGGCTTGATGCGCCTCAGATAGACCAAGCTCCCATGGAGACCCTGCATATCGAATAGAGGAAAGCGGGCTGGCACCTGTGCCGCCATCATGACCTGAGATAGTTATTAAATCTGCATATGCTTTTGCAACACCTGCAGCAATAGTCCCAACACCTGGCTCTGAAACAAGCTTTACTGATACAAGCGCTTTTGGGTTGACTTGTTTTAAATCAAAAATGAGTTGCGCCAAATCTTCAATTGAATAAATATCATGATGTGGCGGGGGAGAAATAAGGGTAATTCCAGGGGTGGAATACCTAAGTTTTGCTATGAGCGCATTTACTTTTCCACCAGGTAACTGACCACCCTCACCTGGTTTAGCGCCTTGTGCAATCTTAATTTGCAGCACTTCTGCATTCACCAAATATTCAGGTGTTACTCCAAATCTTCCCGAGGCAACTTGTTTAATTTTAGACATCTTGCTTGTGCCATATCTCTCTTTGGCCTCGCCGCCCTCTCCTGAATTAGAGCGAGCACCCATACTATTCATCGCCTCGGCTAGAGTTTCATGGGCATCTGGAGACAGGGCACCTAGACTCATTCCCGCCGAGTCAAATTTTTTCAGTATCGATGAAACGGGTATAGCCTTAGCTTGTTTTAATTTTTTTGGATACTTTAATGCCATCAAATCCCTTAACATAGCAGGCGAGCGAAAATTCACTAAATCGGCGTACTCTTTATAAACTGCCTCTGAGCCAGAAGTCACAGCTTCTTGAAGTTTTTTAACAACCTCGGGATTGTAAGCATGATATTCACCGCCATGCACAAACTTTAATAAGCCACCTAGGCCTATTTCACTGACATTTGAATGTGCATACTTTGATAGAGATCTCATTTCAGTATCTAAATCAGAAAAAGTTTTGCCACCTACTCTGCTAACAGTATTTGTAAAAGATAGGTTAACAACGTCCGCATTTAATCCAACAATTTCATGCAGTTGTGAGCCTCTATAACTGGAAATAGTTGAGATGCCTATCTTTGAGATAATTTTTAATAGCCCTTTATTAATTCCTTTTCTGTATTTTGCACAGTTAGCTGTTGGGCTGCCTTTAAGATCATTTCGATGGGTGAGATCTAAAATAATTTGAAATGCAAG